>Ga0206130_10000114_pt1 | contig 131976 bp, 121 predicted proteins | sample Helgoland_Spring_9_FD_148637 | JGI IMG/M metagenome (GOLD analysis project Ga0206130, IMG submission 148637) | Pelagic subsurface seawater microbial communities from Kabeltonne, Helgoland, North Sea - Helgoland_Spring_Bloom_20160512_1 | ecosystem: Environmental > Aquatic > Marine > Epipelagic...
TGGCCTCGTAGTTTACCGTACCGGAGAACCTGCAGGCTCTTGTACGACCGTGAACCGTTAGAAGAGAGATACCGGCCGATTCAGCGATTGCGGCGATTGACCGAGCATTTATTTCATCGGGCGCCCATCCGAGACGGATTTTTAGTGTCACAGGCACTTCGACTGACTCAATAACAGCCGCCAGAATATCAGCAACCAACCTTTCATCCCGGAGAAGCGCTGAACCTGCAGCTTTGTTACAGACTTTCTTTGCAGGACACCCCATATTGACATCAATAATCTGAGCACCCAGTTCCACATTAATAGCCGCTGCCTCAGCGATCTGGCCGGGGTCAGATCCCGCAAGCTGGACCCATGACACGGCCGTTTCCAAGGTATGATCAAGGCGATGACGTGATTTACTGGTTTCCCATAATTGCTGGTTGCTCGTCACCATTTCAGAGACTGACCAGAAACTCCCTAATCGGCGGCAAAGATCACGAAATGGTTTGTCAGTCACGCCTGCCATGGGGGCAACAATCACCCGGCTGGTACTGGAATATGGTCCAATAGATAACATCGAATTTAGGGCAGGTATTGACGGAACGCCATGATAACAAACTTGTCACTACACACTAAAGGCTAACGACCTCCATCTGATAACCAAGCGCATCATTTCCCGGATCAATCATCTCCAGCGACAGGCGGACCTCGGTTTCCGCAGGCATTAGCTTAAGCCCCCGCATTTCACCACCAAGATATTCGCTCGCCTTGAATACCCGGCTTGCCACTACCTCACCGTCAACATTATAGAACTCTAGGCTCAGACCAGGGAAAGTCTGGCTGAAGGGTCCACTATTAAGTAGCAGGACATCTACCAGCAGGGCCTTTGGCTCAACCGGGTGGCTGCGAATCACCAACTCTCGCGTTCTTAGTTCATCGTGATTCTCATATTCCGGTACCTGGCACCCCAGGTACCCACAAACAAAAACATACGTCGGTCGATATTCAGCCATCTGGGCATAAACACCCACTCTAAAGAAAACCACCTGGCCTATTGCCACGACAATCATCAGGGCAATCCCAGGCAACCATTTCAGCGACCTCGCCATAAATAGACGACGTCTATCCTGAAGAAGAAATTCAGGATCATCATGCAAGGGAAGCGCTAAGCTAGAAACAGTACTACCCGGATAAACACTGCTGTCTTCCCCCACATGTTGGTCACCAGACGCTCCCCCGGATTCTGCGTACGAGAGATATTCTTCATAACGGGCATCTGTAAAACAACTAGTTTCATCCTCATCCTCATCCTCATCCTCATCTACCTCTAGCGCGGGCGACATTACAGCATCTGCCTGCATCTCGGGAAAAATACCTGGATGCGCGGTCACGTAGTTCAGATAGAACATCATCAGGTCATCTTCACCGGCCTCCAATAGCGCTTCGAAGGCTGTTATTTCGTCCTCGCCGTGACTTAGGATCTGATCGAAGTTCGTTGGTGACGTAGGGTGATTAAAAGCAACAACTGAAAACACATAATCGTCGAAGTTGGACCAGTACTCCTCAGCAATCGCAAGGCGTTCAGTTTTATCCAACAACGGTGACATAAAATATTGTTCAGCCGCAAAAACATGCAGACAAGCGCCGCAACGGACAGCGCCATCGGCGATCAGTATTTGTGCTTCGGTAACCTTGAATGTCGCCTGGCAATCCGGGCACTGGGTAATCGCTTCGGTCAAGTGCGCTTCCATACCAGCCGAACCCAGCCATTCAATTCCGTTCGATCGACCAGCTCGACCTGATTAACCTGATCAACCTGGTCGACGTACGCTTGCACCACCCAGTCTGCCTGATCACTCATAATGCCGGATAGTATCAACAGCCCACCCGATGTCATTGTTTCTATTAACATCGGAGCCAGTTCAACCAACGGCTGCGCAAGTATATTGGCAAGCACGACTTCTGATGGCATGAGAGCAACACCGGGAAAGTGTGTGTCAACCGCCACCGAATTTCGTCTCGCGTTTTCAGCTGTAGCCGCCAATGCCTGGGGGTCGTTATCAATTCCAGTGACTTTCTTTGCGCCGAGTAACGCTGATGCGATACCCAGAATTCCTGAACCACACCCATAGTCGACAACATCAAGACCACCAACTTCGATAGCATCTAGGTACTCAAGGCATAACCTGGTCGTTTCATGGGTACCAGTACCGAAGGCCAGCCCGGGATCCAACTCTATAATCACCTTGCCATCGGGTTCTAGCGAGAACCCCGTTGGACAAACCCACAGCCTGCGACCAAATTGCATCGGTTTGAATCTCGACAACCATTCGCGTTCCCACGCCCGATCATCCAACCGCGCCACCTCTTCCAGCTTATAATTATCGCGGGCAAGCTCCATCGTCAGGTTTTCAACAGAAATATCACTTTCAAAAAGCCCTGTTACCATCACCTCGTCCCATAGGGGGTGCTCCCCGGGCGGTGGCTCGAAAATAGGCTTGTCCAACCCATCTTCTACGGTCACTGATACTGCGCCGTGATCCCAAAACCAAGCTTCCAATACATCAAGTCTACCTTTGGTTGACGACGCTGACACATTCATCCAATGCATTACTTCTCCATCCCTTCCAGGAAATGTGTGTCTAGTTCCCCTGATCTAAAGCGAGCATCACGGAGAATAAATCGCTGAAGATCTATGTTGGTCGAAACCGGCCCGATCACGAATTCGACCAGCGCCCGTTCCATTCGAGCGATACACTCAGCCCTATCGGATCCAGTTGAAATTACTTTGGCAAGCAGGGAATCATATTGATGGGGCACTATATACCCCGGGTACAGGTGTGAGTCCAACCGAATGCCGGGCCCACCAGGGGTACGGTACTGATTAACTGCCCCCGGTGCCGGTTGAAAATTCCTGTCTTCAGCATTAATCCTGCATTCCATCGCATGACCTGAAAAGCAGACGTCACTTTGCAGAAGCGACAAACGTCCGGTCGACGCAAAGGACAGCTGCAACTTAACCAGGTCTATTCCGGTGACAGACTCAGTAATCGGATGTTCCACCTGTATTCTTGTATTCATTTCTATGAAGTAAAAAGCACCGTCCTGAAACAGGAATTCCAGCGTTCCTGCATTCGAGTAGTTTAGTTCAGCAAGTGCACCACAACAGGATATTGCTAGCTCAGCAATTCGAGCACCCGGGATACCCGGCGGGGGTGTTTCTTCCAATAACTTCTGGTGCCGCCGTTGGATTGAACACTCTCTTGCACCAAAGTGAATAACCCGACCATTACCGTCTCCGAACACCTGTATCTCAATGTGTCTGGGCGCGTCGAGCCACTTTTCAATATAAACGCCACCGTTTCCGAAAAGTTGTTCGGCCTCGTTTCTCAACCCCTTAAACGTCGACCGAAGTGAAGCTTCATCATCAACAATCTGAATACCACGACCACCTCCCCCATGACTTGCCTTTAGCATCACGGGAAAACCAATGCGCTTGGCACAATCACAGGCGTCATCGACGCTGATCACTTCACCATCACTGCCGGGCAAAACAAGAATTCCCTTTGCAGTCATCGCTGCACGCGCCTTTGCCTTGTCCCCCATTAACTCGATATGGGTTGCCGCAGGCCCTATAAAGCATAGTCCAGCCGCCTCGACCTGAAGCGCGAAATGACTGCTTTCGGAAAGAAACCCATAGCCGGGATGAACGCCGTCGCAATGTCTGCTTAATGCTGCTGAAATGATTTGTGATTGATCAAGGTAGGAATGTTTACCGATGCAGACGGTGTCATCCGCAAGCGGCAAATGTACCGCACGACTGTCTGCCTGGGAATACGCCGCAACCGTTTCCAAGCCAAGCTCCTGACAGGCTCGCAGGATACGCAGGGCGATCTCGCCTCGGTTAGCGATCAGTACCCGTTTCATCCGCGGTTAACTGATCGTAAACAATGGCTGATCAAACTCGACGGGTTCTTCATTGCCAACAAGTATGGCCTCAATTTTTCCGGCCTGTTCTGCCTTTATCTGGTTCATCATTTTCATCGACTCAATGATACAAAGTGTCTCCCCTTCCCTCACCACGTCTCCGACCTCTACAAACGGAGGCGATGATGGCGAAGGTGCTAAGTAAAAAGTACCCACCATTGGCGCGCCAACAACATGCCCCATCAAAGGCTTGTCAACGGCGGGCTTCAGGCGATCAACCATAACATTATGCTCAGGTAGTTTGACGTCGGAGACAGGCACACCAAGACCACCTCTGCTTATCCGAACCGAATCATCCCCTTCCTTAATCTCGATCTCGCTGATATCTGATTCTTCCATCATCTCTATCAGCTTCTTTACCTTTCTAATATCCATTACTGACCCTCCAGGTAACTCACGGCATATTCAGCCGCAAACCTATAACCACTCGAACCCAGCCCTGTGATGCACCCCACCGCGATATCGGAAAGAAATGAGTGTTTCCTGAAATCTTCCCGACTGAATACGTTTGACAGGTGCACTTCGATGAAAGGGATCGACACACTTAACATCGCATCTCGAAGCGCGATGCTAGTATGCGTAAATGCGCCCGGATTGATGATAATGAATCTGGCTTTCCCCCTACCCGCGTGAACCAGGTCTATCAGTTCATGCTCAGCGTTGCTTTGACTCGACGAAAACAGGTAACCCGCATCTTTGACAATGCCACTGACCATTCCGCTGATATCCTCCAGCGTCTCATAGCCGTAGATCTCTGGCTCTCTTGTTCCCAGCAGGTTCAGGTTTGGTCCGTTTAACAACATAATCTCGGTCATTTCGGTTCTCTTCTCGATTTTTTAGATAAATTAGCGATTTTCGCCTCATTTTCCCTGATTTTTAGAAAAAAAAGCAAATTTACTTCGATGATTAAACCGAAGAATGACCAATAAGCTCGGGTTTCCAGCACTTTTGAGTCAGCTTACCATTTTGTCGGATTTATCTGCATTTTAGCCGAAGTTAAGCGCTTTTCTTGCGGCGGATAGCAAAAACCTTGGGCTGCACAACCCTGATAACGAACTTCAACCGCCTGCTCTGGCGGAAAAGTTGTGTGAAGCTCAATCAGTCCATCCAAGACCATCACCTCACCAAAAATTTCGTCCTGCCGAGTAACGCCCTGAGGCAGCTGGATAATCTGCGCTTTCCCGTCATGCAATACTTCAATTTTATCTCGATAGAGGAAATAACCTGGCATCACTTGCCAAAACATTTTGATACCAGAACCTTCTACGTAGCTCCCAAACCGAAAGGCTTCGTCAACCGTCAGCATTAGGGGTTCCTGCTCGAAATTGCTGTGGCCAAGCTGGCTATTAATGACCAACTCAGCGCGGCAACTCCACGACAGCAGGACCAGAATAAAAAGCAAAAACGGTTTCAGGGTTTGTTTCACAAGGTTCTCGTGCTTCAATTAGCAATTCATATAAAGGCCTACACTACCATTGTGAACCACTATCTCGTCTTAAGTTTCGTCTTTGCGGTATTTATTTCCGGTTGTACGGCAATGCCAGACGTAGAACCGCCACCTGTTGATTCGACAAAAGTGACAATTCAGCAATTGCTGTCTGCCGCCGACGCCGCAATGGAGCTAAATCGGCTGACAACGCCCTCGGATGACAATGCACTCGACCGCTATGAACAGGTTTTAACGCTAAACCCGTCGAACACCCTGGCGATCGCTGGCATCAATCGTATTGTAGAAAGGTACCTTGTCTGGGCACTTGACCTAACCGAGAAGTCCAACCTTAAAAAAGCCAGATATTTCGTTTCATTGGCGGATGAAATAGATCCGAACCACCCTAATATCGAGCCCGTGGTCAACAAAATCAATGACCAGGAAGAAAAGGTTTTCAGGATCTTTAAACTTGACGCAACCTCCGTGCGTGATCAAACAATCGATCCTAACGTGCTTGCAGAGATCGCCGCCAAAATTCAGCGCGATCGCGCTTTTATTACCATCCGGGCGCCAGACGACCGGAGCGGCCGTTGGCTCTATCAGGAACTCAACCGCCAGGTAGAGTTCAGAATAGAAGCAACGTTCGAGAGAAGCAGTAATGCATCAGTCTCGCTGACGCAGTGACCGGTGCCTGATCGTGTTTATCCTCGACCAGAGTCGAATTACCAACTTCTGAGTTTCTGGGCCTGGGAATAAGGGTTACCATTGGCCTAACGAACAAAGGAATACGAACGTGAGCAAATTAGAAGACAGCATCGCAAACGCAAAAGAAACCGTTAGCGACACGCTCGAGGTTTCTACGTTTTCACAAAACCTTTTACGTGGCACCGCCATCACCATCGTCGTTCTTATCGTGCTATTAAGCTCGTTAGCGTTTTACTGGGACCATGAACCAGACATGTTTAATGTCGGCCAGGTGACAGCTCAACAGATCAGCGAGCTCAAAACTAAAAGCGTTACCGGTAGCACCACCGTTGCCACCATGATCACTATGGCAGACGTGCTCCTCTACAAACGAGGTGGCTATCTGTACAACGACATTATCTTACCCAGCGTGCTGATGGATAATGTTCCCAACTGGGAGTTCGGCGTGCTAGTGCAGGTGAGAGATATGGCACGGACCCTAAGAAACAATCTCAGCAGGTCTCAGTCCCAGTCTACTGAAGACGCCGATCTGGTAAAAGCCGAAGGGCAGTTCTACTTTGACAATAATTCCTGGGTGTTGCCAGAAACCGAATCCGAGTACCAAAAAGGAACTGAAGCTCTGAAGCAATACTTGTTTCGACTTGGTGACCAGCAACAGCAGGGCGCACAGTTTTATGCTCGTGCAGACAACCTAAGAACCTGGCTATCAGAGGTGGAAACTCGTCTTGGCAGCTTATCCCAGCGTCTTTCCGCAAGCGTCGGCAAGCGCCAATTGGATACATCACTGGCGGGGGATGCCGCTGCGACCCAATCAACCTATTCCGCCACAGAACAGGAACTTAAAACCGCGTGGACAGAGCTTGATGATGTTTTTTATGAAGCTCGAGGCACTACCTGGGCCTTACTTCACCTGCTACGTGCGGTTGAAGTCGACTTTCATGATGTCCTGGAAAAGAAAAATGCCCTGATCAGCATGCAACAGATCATCCGCGAACTGGAGCCGACCCAGAACACTTTATGGAGCCCCGTTATCCTTAATGGTAGCGGATTTGGCACCCTCGCCAATCATTCGCTGGTCATGGGTTCGCATATTTCGCGCGCCAATGCGGCGATTATAGACCTGAGACGCCTGCTTGAAGACGGATAACTGATAAATTCCGGTTCAAACTTGCCGCCCAGTTTTGTACCATTAGCGCGCCTTTGAGGGAGTACTCCCGAACTCGGCCTACTGCAGTCCTTTCAGACACAGTAAATTTGAGCAAAGGCATCTGAATTACAGAATCACTCCAATCGGAATTGCTTATGGAAACGCTAGTTATTGTGCCACCTCTTGCAGGTGTACTGGGTCTCGTTTGTGCGGCCATCGTTTATGTACTGATGGTGAAATATGACGCGGGCGGTGCAAAGATTCAAAAAATCGCCGCGGCCATTCATGAAGGCGCTATGGTCTTCCTTCACCGTGAATACACGATGTTGGCGCTGTTTGCCGGCCCTCTTTTTCTCATCATCTTCTTTTCTCCACTAGGCTGGAAAACCGCAGTTGCATTCGCTGTTGGTGCTATTTGCAGCGCAGCCGCCGGTTATCTGGGCATGTTTGCAGCAACAAAAGCAAACGTCAGAACAACCGCTGCCGCTCAACAAAGTGGCGCTGACGCTGCTCTAAAGGTCGCATTTTACGGCGGCTCAGTCATGGGCCTCTGTGTCGCATCGCTTGGTCTTCTGGGACTTGGCGCACTCTACTGGTACTTTGGCGGAGATCCCGAAACAGCGCACGCCATTCACGGATTTGGTATGGGTGGGTCCAGTGTCGCACTCTTCTCTCGAGTCGGCGGTGGTATCTTCACAAAAAGTGCTGATGTTGGTGCTGACCTGGTCGGTAAACTCGAAGCCGGTATCCCTGAAGACGACCCCCGCAACCCTGGCGTAATCGCAGACAACGTAGGCGATAACGTAGGCGATGTCGCCGGCATGGGTTCAGATATTTTTGAGTCCTATTGCGGATCAATGATTGCCACTATTGCCATTGCAGCAACCATGGCTACAGGCACCATCTACGGCGTAGAAGCAATGTCTGCAAGTGGCGGCCGTGAAGCTCTGATATCGCTGCCACTGATCCTTTCATCAGTGGGCCTGTTCTGTTCAGTGCTCGGTATCATCATGGTTAACCTGCTATCAGGTCTGGGGCCAGAACGCGCATTGGAACTGGGTCACCAAATTTCAGCCGTCTTACTGATTATTGCTGCCTATTTCCTGACAGACTTCATGGGAATCAGCATTAACGTCTGGTGGGCCATCGTTGCAGGTACCGTAGGCGGCATCCTGATTGGTGTTGTGACGTCTTACTACACCTCTAAAGGTCCCGTTATTAGAATTGCTGAATCAGGCAAGACAGGTACGGCGACGGTCATGATTACTGGCCTTGCGGTTGGCATGGAATCAGTTGTCATCCCGGTGCTTGCTATCAGTGCCATTATCTATATTTCTACGGAGCTCGCAGGACTCTACGGCGTCGGTATCGCTGCGGTTGGCATGCTAGCCACCGTTGGCATGACCATGGCGCTTGACGCTTACGGTCCTGTTGCCGATAACGCTGGCGGTATTGCAGAGATGGGAGGTCTAGGGGAAGACGTACGTGAAATCACTGACGGCCTTGATGAGGTAGGAAATACCACTGCTGCAATCGGTAAAGGTTTCGCGATCGGCGCTGCCGCACTGGCTGCGTTGGCCATTATCGCTGCTTTTGTAGAAACAATGGCTTACAACAACCCTGGATTCTCGCTAGAACTTTCCGACCCGAAAGTCCTGACCGGTATCTTCATCGGTGGCATGCTGCCATTCCTGATCGCGTCTATCACCATGACCGCGGTCGGAGATGCAGCGATGGAAATGATCGAAGAAATTCGACGCCAGTTCCGGGAAATCCCGGGCCTGATGGAAGGCACTGCTGAAGCTGATCACGCTAAATGCATCGATATCGCCACTCAGGCTGCACTTAAAAAGATGATCCTGCCTGGTATCATCGCCATCGCGATGCCACCGGTTGTTGGTTTCACGCTTGGCGCCCAGACGTTAGGCGGTATGCTGGCGGGTGCACTCTTAGGTTGTGTTCTGATGGCGCTCATGATGGCTAACGCAGGCGGTGCCTGGGACAATGCCAAAAAGTATGTCGAAAAAGGTAACCTTGGCGGCAAGGGTTCCGATGTCCACGAAGCTGTGGTTGTTGGCGATACCGTTGGAGATCCCTTTAAAGATACTTCCGGCCCGTCCATGAACATCTTGATTAACGTCATGGCAATCGTCAGCTTGGTGATTGCTCCGCTGTTGTAAAACGGCAATGTCTCCAACAAAAAAGGCGGTCTTACCCGCCTTTTTTGTTGGTTCAGGACACGCTTATCCCGCGTGGCAATTACTGCCAGATAGAAACTCTTTTGGCTTCCTCCAGAAACAGTTCATCCCCTTCTTTTACGTCGTAGGTGGAATAGAAATCCGCCATATTAGACAGGACACCGTTAATTCTGAACCGGTCCGGGGAATGCGGATCGCTTTTCACTAGCAGTTCCATAAACTGGTCACGCCACTTCAACCGACTAGCTTGCGCATTGCCAAGAAAGAACCGCTCTTTACCAGTGAACCCCTCAATAACGGGCGCGTCTCTACCTTCAAGTGACATCCTGTAGGCCTTCAGGGCAATAGCCGTTCCACCCAGGTCCCCAATATTCTCCCCCAAGGTCAACTCGCCATTCACGAATAACCCTGGTAGCGCTTCAAATTCATTGAACTGATCAACCAGGCCCTTGGTTCTGATCTCAAAGTTCGCTAGATCCTCATCAGTCCACCAACTCCGAAGGTTTCCATCTCCATCATATTTACTACCTTGGTCATCAAAGCCGTGGCCAATTTCATGACCAATCGTCACCCCGATCGCGCCATAATTATAGGCGTCATCCGCCTCGGGCAGAAAATTCGGTGCCTGCAAGTATGCGGCAGGGAATACAATTTCGTTCAACCCCGGGTTGTAGTAAGCATTGACCTGTTGCGGCGCCATAAACCATTCAGTTCGATCAATGGGTTTACCCAGCTTACCCACATTTCGGTTATGAGAAAAAGTTCGAGCGCGTTTAATATTTCCAACAAGGTCATTCGCAGCGACTTCCAGGGAGGAATAGTCTTTCCACTTATCGGGATAACCAATTTTGGGAGTGAACTTAGAGAGCTTAGTCAGGGCTTTCTCTTTTGTTTCATCGCTCATCCAATCAAGATTCCTGATCGATTCGGCGTAAGCCCTATTAAGGTAACCAACCATTTCAATCATCCGTTCCTTGGACTCGGGATTAAAGTACCGCGCGACATAAATTTTCCCTAGCATTTCCCCGATGCTGCTATTGATCGAAGACACTGCCCTGCGCCACCGAGGCGTCTGCTGTTCACTGCCCGTCAGGGTTTTGGCGTAAAAGTCGAACCGCGCCCGAACAAAATCGTCACTCAAAAAATTTGCAAAACTGGAGACTGTCCTCGCCTGCAGGTAATCCTTCCAGGTCTCTAATGGCACTTCTCGAAATAGCGAATTAACCTGCTCAAGGTATGAGGGCTGCATCACAATCACGGTAGGTTGGCGAGCCAAGCCGATTCCCTGTAGATATGAATCCAGGTTCAGGTTTGATAAAAGCGATGTGAGTTCTACATCAGTGAACGGGTTATAGACTTTATCCGCGTCCCGATTCTCTACCTTGGTCCAATGGTGCTCAGCCAACATGGTTTCAAGACCAACAACCCGCGCAGCAGCGCTCTGTGCATCATCATGTCCGGCAAGCGACAGTATCCGACTGATGAAGCTTTGGTACTCCTGCACCAGGAACTGGCCACGTTCAGACTCATCGAAATAGTAATCACGATTCGGCAAACCCAAACCTGACTGAACAAAGAACGCAACATACCGCGTTGAGTCTTTATCATCCTGCCCCACATAAAAGTTAAAAGGACCATCCAATCCATTCGCGTTTTCCGACCCAAAATAAGTAATGACGTCATCATGTGACGTTAGCGCTTCAATCCTCGTCAGGTTCATTGCCAAAGGCTCCACACCCTTCTCATTGACAAGCGCCTCATCCATCCACGCCGTGTAGAAATCGCTGATTTTTTTCTCTTCTCCTGTCAGACCTACCGATTCAGCCAATCCTTCAACTATGCCTTTCGACTGTTCCAGCGAAGCTTTACGAAGCGTCATATAGCTACCCCAACCAATCTCTTCTGCAGGAATTTCAGTTGCTGCTATCCATTTACCGTTCGCGTACTCATAAAAATCATCCTGTGGCCTGATATCCGGATTCATCCCTACCAGGTCAATACCAGAAATTAATTGCTCGCTTTCCTGGGCCTTTATGTTGCTCAGAGCCTTCGGGGACTCGTCACAGCCAGCAATCAACACACAGCACATCATCAGTAACACTCGTTTTCCCATGACACTCAATCCATTTTGGTTAATGATAATTCGCGACTTAGAACAGGTTTAGGAAGGTACAAACTTCTCAAGTTTCTTCCGAACAAGCTTATTATTTAGACGGACATATTGGGGAAGCCCGTTTTTATAGGGCGGGTAATCTTCCCCATGAATCAATGGTGCAATGTAATCACGGGCCTTCCCCGTGATACCAAATCCATCTTTGGTGATGAATGACTTTGGCATCTTTTTCTCGACGTTTGCGACTCGAGACAAGGGTGCTTCCCCGATCTCCCATCCGTAACGCTTCGTTTTTTTGCGCTTGATCACAGGCATCACGGCGTTCTTGCCTTCCAGCGCGAATTGGACAGCCGCCTCACCGACAGCGTAAGCCTGCGCAACATCTGTAGCAGAGGCAATATGCCTTGCGGCACGTTGCAAGTAATCTGCAACGGACCAATGACATTTGTATCCATGAGCACCCTTGATCATCTCTACTAGCGCCGGCGCAACGCCACCCAGTTGAGTATGACCGAACGCATCCTTGGCGCCTGCGTCCGCAAGGAATCTACCATCGGCATATTGAGCGCCTTCAGAAGCGACCACAACACAGTAGCCAACACGGTCAACGGTTTGCTGTACTCGAGCCAGAAATTTAGCCCGGTCGAACGCCACCTCCGGAAACAGAATGATATGCGGCGGCGCCAAGGGGTTATCCTTGGCCAGACCTGACGCCGCCGCGATCCAGCCCGCGTGTCGTCCCATCACTTCAAGCACAAATATTTTGGTCGATGATTCGGACATAGACGCCACATCCAGGCCTGCTTCCATCGTCGACACCGCGACATATTTTGCCACTGACCCAAAACCAGGGCAGGTATCCGTAATCGGCAGGTCATTATCGACTGTCTTGGGAATGCCAATACAACATATCGGATACCCTATTTGCAGGCTGAGTTGAGACACCTTGTTGGCCGTGTCCTGACTATCGCCACCACCGTTATAGAAAAAGTATCCAATATCGTGGGCCTGGAACACTTCGATCAACCGCTGATATTCCGCTTTGTTTTCAGAAAAACTCTTTAACTTGTAGCGGCAAGATCCAAATGCGCCGCTAGGGGTATGTCGAAGAGCGGCAATGTCTTTTTTCGATTCCAGCGACGTGTCGATTAACTCTTCCCTCAATGCGCCGAGGATGCCGTTTTTGCCGGCCAGCACCTTGCCAAGTTTCTTTGACTTTCGTGCCGATTCAATCACCCCACAGGCGGTCGCGTTAATAACGGCCGTCACGCCTCCAGATTGCGCGTAAAAAATATTCTGTACCAAAATTTACTCCATTTCCCGAAAAGTAGATGAAAAGATAGATGAAAAACTCGTGTTAAATAGCTTAAAAGCGCGCAAGACACACTAGCCGACCACTCATTATACGGCTACTAAACAGTGCCCGAGGCCTCAAACGCTAGATACTTTTTGGCTGGTGACGAACGCTGGCGCCTTGCACTTGGATATCGCTAAGCACTTGGATGTCGCTAAGCACTTGGATGTCGCTAAGCCCTTAAATAGCCAGCAAAAAAGAAAGCAACACTGCACCCTATATTATAGGCCATCTAAACGGTGTAAATAGCTAGCAGCAGTCTACTACTTCACCTCTTGCCAGATCGATCAAACCCTTGCCAAAGGTTCTAGATCTTTTAATACAGGTTGCCGTTCCGGGGGCTTATAAGCACCTCAGCGCCTAGGACCACTTTTCAACAATCGGGATTCTTCTGCCGATACCGAAGGCTACTTTGGATACTTTTGTTCCGGGACAAGTCTGGCGTCTTTTATATTCCATACGCCCGATCAGACTCACAATACGCTCATAATCATTAATGGCCCCTTCCCGATCAAGCCAATCAATTAGCGTTTTAAAGTTGCCGCTGATTTTTTGTCTGGACGGTTTCGCCACCCAAGCACGGAACCGCTCAAAACTCGTGACGTAATCCTCCACATACGACATAACGATCGGGTCAAGCAATGCATAGGGTAACAGGCTCTCCTCATCTGTCTGACCAAAGGCCAGTTCAGCGGACGGGGGCTTTTGCCAGATATGCTTTGGGATTCTGGCATCATCCATCGCAAGATCAATCACTTCAAACTTGTATAGATCTTTGATCGGAGCGTAAGAAAAGTTCATGTCAAAATGCGTGTAATAACCACATCCGGATTCAGTCTTATTCCCGGTTGACAGGGGCATTGCCCCATACGCGTTGCTAAAGTGCATAAGATAAACGTCCCGCAGTCGCGCCTGAATGTTCTCATCCGCTACTGAACTGTAACCACCGGCAGATACTGTCCTGGCAGCGATATTTGCACTGTCGTCGTGTACAGAGAAATGCTCATTCAGACTTTGCACCAGCGTTTCATGCTCTATTGGCACTTCGTAATCCCAACAGCCAAGGTTTTCATGTAATAGCTTCGCATCATCTCTGGAATGTGGACTGCTAAAGATCGACGGCATGCGGATCGCATGAACATTTTTGGCACCTACCGCGTCGCAGGCCAGCTTACAGACTACCGCGCTATCCACCCCGCCACTAGAAGCAAGCACGATCTGGCTGAAACCTGATTTTTGTACATAATCCCGAAGGCCAAGCACCAAAAGGTCAGCGAGAGAAACTAATCCGGGTTTTACCTCTTTTAGCGCGAACGCCGCCTCTGGGGTAGACACCGCTTCTGGGTTAGGTAATGTCTCATCAAAAATGTCTACCACATCAAAAGTATCATTAAAAATATTGGCGCTCAGGTGTTGGACCGCACCTTCCTTTGCGACAAAACTCTGGCCATCAAACACCAGTTCGTCTTGCCCGCCGCATTGGTTCACATACACAATCGCCGGCCCACCAAGGGTCGCGGGTGCAATGTGATCCAGACGCTGCTGACATTTCCCATGCACAAAAGGAGAGCTATTAATCGAAACCAGCACATCCACACCGGCAGCCCGATATTTCTCCAGCGGGTTGTCGACGTAACGATAGTCATCGGAACCCTTATCGTTCCAAAGGTCTTCACAAATAGCGAGTCCAACTTTCACTGACCCAATGTTGAACATTGTCAGCTGGTTACCGGGCTCAAAATACCGAAGCTCATCGAAGACATCATAAAAAGGCAGTAGCTGTTTCTGGTAGATATGAGCCAGGCTGCCCTTATTAATGACACCTGCAAGGTTGGTAAACGGTTTACCAATCCCTGTGTTTTTGCCTATGTACCCTATAACGATGTGAAGCTTCGGGTGGCAGTGGACGGACATTTCAACGACTTCCTGAAGCGCCTGAAGGTTCCGTGCAATAAAATCCGGGTTGTAAATAAGGTCCTGACTGAGATAACCAGGTAAGGTCAATTCAGGAAACACGACCAGGTCCGCCCCCGCCGTCGACGCCGCATCAATACCCAATTGAACTTTCTTAAGATTACCGCTGAAATCACCGGGGGTCGTGTTGATCTGCGCCAGGCAGACTTTCATCCTGTATACCCCAATGCGGCTCGAGGGTTCCGTGTCACATAAACCAAATAAACAAGTGCCAATACCATCAAACAGGCTACTGCCTGGTGCAAACTACCCAAAACTACCGGTACACGCAGCATTAACGTCGCTACACCAATCCCAAACTGGGTTGCCGTAATGACAACCAGTAAAATTGCCGGCAATAACATACCGTTTTTAGCCGCCGCGAACGCCAGCCAAACCACGCCTACTAGCAACAGTGCACCAATCCATCGATGCATAAACTGAATCATCACACCGTTTTCAATGAAGTTCCTCCAGAAAGGTTCCATCATGACAGCAGCATCCGCCAGCCACTGGCCATGCATCAACGGATAAGTATTAAAACCGTGCCCCGCATCCAGACCCGCAGTAAACGCACCAAGCAGAAGTTGGAGCGCGAGCAATAAAAGCATGCCGACCGCTAGTCGTTGCAAGCCCACTGGAACGCTCATGCGCTTTACCCCCGCAAGTTCCAGGATTAACCAGAATAGAAACCCCAAGATCAGGATCGCCAACAAAAGATGAGCCGCCAAACGAAAATGACTCACGTGAGGAACATCCACCAAGCCGCTTTTTACCATGTACCAGCCCATGAGCCCTTGCAGTCCACCGAGTACAAATGCCGCCCAAAGCTTGGGTCTCCACTTTTTTTCGATCCGCCCAAGCGCCAAAAAGACCACAAATGGGATAAAGTAAACGAGCCCGATTACCCGGCCCAGTAACCTGTGTCCAAATTCCCAGTAAAAGATACCTTTGAACTGTTCAAGATCCATATCCCGATTGATTTTCAGGAACTCAGGATACTGCTTGTAGGCCTCAAAGGCCTGCTCCCAGTCAGTCAGTGTCAGAGGCGGAATCACGCCCATGATGGGTCGCCAATCGACCATGGAGAGACCACTCTGCGTCAGTCGGGTAACGCCGCCAACCACAATCATAAGGTAGATCACGGCACACACACAGGATAGCCAGACGACAAGGTTTCGATTATCAGCGGTCATTTTCCGGTTCCATGGGCCCCTAAAGGGCTCTAAAAAAGCCAGAGTTTATCGAGGCCCCGAAGGCGATACCAGATGGATTTAGGCTTTAGGACAATCTGCCCCATGATTATCCATGGTATTCGAATTAAAGCGGGGACGGGCAGCACTGTCCGCCATACAACCAACATCAGCGCAAACCTCTGCTGATTAACCAATCGGCAGCTTAGGGTGTTTCCGACCGGTGAGGTTAAGGCTAAAACAGCCCTGAACACCAGGAATAAGATACCGACTAATCGTGATCATCTTGGCATGCTTGGCACATAACGTGAGGCATCGGCGTCAATGTACCGATGAACTCCTTTGCGGGCATCCATTCATCGAGTTGCTTTTCATGCTCCTTTTGGCACCAGGCGCATATCCGAACAAATTGTTCCTGCGACCTCAGGTCAGCAAGCGTGCGACGCAACTCAAGAGGCGCCACGACCGCATCTCGCAGAACCAGTAACGCATTCAGTTGAGTCTCAAAAAGTGTTCTTGGAATCATGTCGATGACGCACAGGGTGACAAAGATCTAGCCGCTATTGACAGCCAACGGCGCACCGACATAAAAGCGAATGTTCGGGTCTTCCATTATCTGTCGGGTGATGCCCACTGGAAACGGTATCTTTTGTACAGGGTTACTTTTGTCATCTGAAAGTTTTCACTTAAACACATTTAACTTGGCAGCACCGTATGGCAGTCTACGCGCTTCAAATTTGGAGTTTTGCATGTCTGACCTAAATGCCTTCAGGGAAGAAACACGATCCTGGCTGGAAGAAAGCTGTCCCGCGGAAATGAGAAACCTGTCTTTTCATTGGGAAGACGCTCATCTCATCTACAAAAAACCGGCAGCTTCGGTATGGCTGGAGCGCATGGCCGAACGTGGTTGGGTTGCTCCAACGTGGCCAGCTGAATACGGCGGCGGCGGCCTGGGAACCGATAAAGCAGCGGTACTTTCTCAGGAAATGAAGCGCATCAATGCAACCGCCCCCTCTTCTGGCATGGGACTGACGATGATCGGCCCAACGCTCCTAGAGTATGGTACAGAGGAACAAAAGCAGCGGCATATTCCCAAAATTTGCGATGGTTCCATCCGCTGGTGTCAGGGATATAGTGAGCCCGGCGCGGGATCTGACCTTGCGGCGCTGCAGGCAAAAGCAGTCCTGGACGGTGACCATTTTGTGATCAACGGACAAAAAACCTGGACGTCAGGTGCTCAGCACGCCGACTGGATGTTTGCCCTGGTTAGAACCAACCCGGACGCCCCAAAGCATGATGGCATTAGTTTCGTGCTGTTCGACATGCACCAGGAAGGCGTTGTCATTAAACCCATTCAGCTTATCTCGGGCTCCTCACCGTTTTGCGAAACCTTCCTCGACAATGTCATTGCGCACAGGGATGACCTTATAGGTGAAATAAACAAAGGCTGGACAGTCGGTAAACGACTGCTGCAATTCGAAAGATCAGGCATTGGCGGACTGGCTGGCGCAAACAAGAAAAAGGTCGAGAAAAAGCGCAATCAACTGGCTGACATCGCCAAACAATACACCGGCGAAAGCCAAGCCCGAATTGCTGACCAGGGCACACGCGAAAAAGTCCTTGAGCATTCGATGCGAGAACGCGCATTTGAACTCACGGCACGCCGTGTTGCGCAGGAAAGTCAATCAGGAAAAACTCCAGGCGCTGCCACCTCTATCTTTAAGCTGGTAGGCGCCAACCTTGCTCGCAACGCAACCGAACTCAAGTCAGAAATGATGGGTACCAACGGTATTGGCTGGGAAGGCGAAGAATTCTCCGACAAGGAACTGGAGACCACAAGAAACTGGCTCAACTCACGAGCAGTGACTATTTATGGCGGCACTAACGAAGTTCAAATGAACATCATCAGCAAAAGGGTACTCGGTCTGCCTGAATAACCAGCACCAGCGGGGTGATGGATCAACGCTCATTAGGAGAATGTATACTGCTGCGGAACACCTAATAAAAGAAATTTCCGCACGGTTAACCACTCACTGAAAACACTCGGGTCATGTTTCGCTATACTGCCTGTTTCGCCAAAGGCTTTTTTTTGAACGACTCTTCCGCACCACTGGCACGAACTGAAGATAAGTCGATCTTCGCGTCAATGAAGGTACGAGACTACCGTTGTCTTTGGATCGGTATGCTGACGTCCGCATTTGCGCTCAACATGCAATTAGTGGCTCAAGGCTGGCTGGTCTACGAAATGACCTCCTCAGCGATAAACCTGACCTGGGTAACGCTCTCTTTTATGTTGCCTCAGGTGATTTTTTCTCTGCTTGGAGGTGTTCTTGCGGACAGAGTTCGCAAGAAACCCTTGATTGGCTGGACCCCTGTGATCAATGGTATTGCCACCCTTGCTATGGGTGGCGTCATTATGTCCGGTCACGTCACCTTTTGGGACTTCATCTGGGTCGGGGCTCTGAATGGCACGGTGTTAGCACTCTCAATTCCTGCACGGACCGCATTAATTCCAGAAGTGGTTGGCGAGAGCCTGATGTTCAATGCCATGGCATTCAACACTGCCTCTTGGAATCTTTCGAGAATACTGGGGCCTGCATTGGCAGGATTCATGATCGCTATTTTCGCCGACGGTGATACTTCATCGACCTTCGGCGTTGGCCTAGTTTACTTCCTGCTCTCGATACTTTATTTCGTATCAGCAATTAGCGTTCTTCTTCTGAAGCATGAGGGCCGTCCGGTACCGGGTGAGCGAAAGAGCCCCGTCGCTGAAACTGCCGATGGGCTGAGATATGTCATGAACTCGCCAATCGTCGGTGGATTAATACTGCTATCAATTCTGCCGTTCCTGTTTGGACTGACCATCAACACCTTGTTACCCGCCTTCTCGACAGATGTACTGCGAGGCGGGCCAGATGATCTGGGTTTTTTGATGACAGGCATGGGCGGAGGCGCAATTATAGGATCCCTGGCCCTGGCCAAAATGGGCAACGTACGCAACAAAGGGTACTGGCTAATCGCCACAGGTGCGCTATGGGGGTTGTTGGTCGCACTCTTCGCGTTGTCAGAGACGTTTATCACTGCAACCGTGTGTATCGCCCTTATCGGGTTCATCTCCGCGGTTAATATGTCGATGAACCGATCACTGGTTCAACTACAAGTTGAACAACACATGCGTGGCAGGATAATGAGTATCGACATGATGTCACATGGTCTAATGCCCCTTGGTGTGCTTCCCATTGGATATATCGCTGAAACCGTGAGTATCTCAGCAGGGTTGGTAACCAGCGGTATTATCCTGTGCCTCAGCACCTTGCTTCTCGGCGCCCTTATGCCCAAAGTCAGGGCCATTAACATCGGTTATTAGAGACTAGTATGTTGCAGATAATTAACTTTTTTTGGCAGATTTGCCTGCTACGTGAGAGCCCAGAGGGGCTTCCATCATCCAGGTTCTCGACAGGCGCGACATTTCTGACCTACCTCGCCATCGCACTTGGCGTCGTAATACTAACCCGACCGGATCAACCCCTGTCAACGATCACGGGAACACTCGCCATCGGTTTAACTCTTCAGGCTGGCGTGACGTTCCTGCTCCTGCAGTTCAAAGGTTATCGGCATCGGTTTAACGCCACCTGGTCAGCACTTCTCGGCGCCAATACCATTATGCTACTGATACTGCTCCCTTTTAATTTTATCATCCTTAACTCGGACAACGACGCAGTCTTAATGTTCGCAGATTCTGCCACCTGGGTTTGCCTGGGCTGGTGGCTGGCTATTGCTGGTTATATCTATCACAAGTCAATTGAAGTCAGTGTTTTTCAAGGAGCCGTTATCGCATTCCTGATCGAGTTCATCGGCGTCATCATCGCCTTCAACCTTTTCCCAAGATAATGATGAACATTCATATTCTTGGTATTTGCGGCACGTTAATGGGCAGTATCGCTTTGTTGGCAAGGGAACTTGGGCACCAGGTCACCGGAACCGACGAGAACGTGTACCCGCCCATGAGCACTCAACTGGAGAATGCCGGGATAAGACTCTCAGCCGGCTATACGGCTGAATGTATACCGACAGGAACAGAACTCGTCATCGTCGGAAATGCCAACCTGCCGAGGGGAAACGCGGCCCTGGAAGCCGTCATGAACAGGCGCATAGCGTACACTTCAGGTGCCGAGTGGCTGGGCAGATACCTTCTAGCGGATCGTTGGGTCATTGCGGTCGCTGGAACACACGGCAAGACAACCACAACCTCAATGATTAGTTGGATACTCGAGTACGCTGGGCTGAATCCCGGCTTCCTGATCGGCGGGATTCCACACAACTTTGAACAACCTTCCAGGCTCGGCAATGGCCCCTTCTTTGTCATAGAAGCGGACGAATACGACACATCCTACTTCGACCGAAGATCCAAATTCCTGCACTACCGACCAAGAACGCTGGTAATGAATAACCTCGAATTTGACCATGCAGACATTTTTGAAAACCTTGATGCCATCAAAGCACAATTTCACCTGCTACTCCGATCGGTTCCCAGTGAAGGCCTGGTCATACATCCAGAAGATGATGCGAACCTGCTAGACGTCATAGAGCAAGGATGCTGGACACCAACCCTTACTATCGGCGGAGAGCAACTCAATGCCAAACTGCACAGCGAAGACGGCTCAAATTTTACAGTGGTTCTTGAAGGAAAACCCAAAGGCGATGTTTCATGGTCAATGACCGGCAATCACAATATCAGCAATGCGCTATCTGCAATTGCTGCAGCCCGGCACGTAGGCGTCTCGCCCGAGGTTGCCTGCGAAGCGCTTTCAGCCTTTGAGGGCGTAAAAAGGCGAATGGAACTGATTCATTCCGAACTAACCCACGCCAGACCGAACCTTCATATCTATGACGACTTCGCTCACCATCCAACTGCAATAGACACCACACTGGCGGGTTTAAGGAACAAGGTAGGTAGCGAACGGATTCTTGCCATCATTGAACCTGCGTCTCACACCATGAAACTCGGTATTCACGAATCAACCCTGGCGAACAGCGCCAGGCACGCGGACCAGACCATCTGGTTTCAACCGGCCAGCGTCAAATGGGATATGCAAAAGCTTGCCGATGGAAATATGAGTCTTGCAAGTGACATTGAAGAGCTCGTTACGAAGGTTGTCCAGGAAATCACAACGAGACACTCGAATCTGCACGTCGTGATCATGAGCAACGGCGCTTTTTCTGGGTTTCACAAACAGCTCATAGAACACATTGCTGCCTGACTTGACCCATCTGGAAACTTCTTAAATACTGGTGCACTGCACTCGGAATCGGCCAGCATGAAGGACACGATAGACGTAATATCCTGCGCGCACCTGGATTGGATCTTCGATCTTTGCAGACGAAGAGCAATCCACCTGCAACTAATCACAAGTGGCTGCCCTTTTTCGCTGGAACACCTCACTGATCAGACCCAAACCATTCCCTGGGATACCTTTCTGGATCTGGTTTCCCGGACAGGGAGATTTTTCGATGAGGACGGTCTCAGGGAGATTGGCAGGCATTCCTGGAAGTCACCACGACTGATGGTACATGCCAGTTTAGGGCGGGTCATGTTTACACCATTCGATCAGTTCCTAAGCATGTACGGTACAGGCGGTTACTGCGCGCGCCACTTCCCAATTGAAACTACGATAAGCCAATTGTCAGACACACAAATCGATATCTGGCTAAAACCCAAACATGATCTGGCTATCAGCAAAGCCTTTTACACCATTTTTGCTGGACAGATAGAAAACCTTACAACCGCCATTGGACTCCCTCGATCCAGGGTGACGATGAAGTTTCGGGGCAGGTCAGCGAAATACTCAGTAACAATCCACAAAACCAGTTTACCCGTCTCTGTCTTTCGACAACTAAATCGTTGGCTTAACGCATCGAGAATGATCAGGCGAGAATTTTCAGGGATTCAGGAACGGCTAGAAAATCAGGCCAGCGATTACCAAAGGTCTTTTTCAGACAGGGAATCTACGCTCAACAGACTCAGCCAGAAGCTAGGCTTTTTTGAAATTGCCGGAGACCATCTCCCGAACATAGTATGGACGATGACACCAGGCGGAGATGCCATCTTTATTACCGCCATAGCCCGGCAACTGGGTTACCAGCAAAACGAGATAACCCTCAGGAATATCGTGAGCCCTATTCAAATGAAGGCCCTCGCGAAATTGGTTGACTCAGTACTTCAATCATCTATCCCTGACGACAAAGCCCTGCTAGACGTTAGGGCACCTTCAATGGAACTGGAGGCCAAACACAAGCTGGGACACTACATCCGACTTGTCGTACAGGTAACCCCAGGTCACCAAGAAAAAGGGTCATCAGACACAAGGCATCTCGCCATTTGTGTCGCTACCGATGTCACCGATAGACATAGACTCCTGGACGCTCTCGACTGGCAGACAAAGAACCTTCAGGCCATCAGCGACCTATCCATGGATGCTATTTTTACCCTGGGACGGGATGAACAAATCATTGCCGCAAACCCTGCCGCCTATGCGATTTTTGGCTACCAGAGCCCAGAGCTTATAGGCAAGCACGTGACAGACCTGCTGCCTCAATCGCTGGAAAATTCTCATTACGGCATCAGGAAGGACCGTTCAGCACTACCATTACAGATTATTACTCCCTATGAAAAATTGACTCAATCTATCAACAAAATTTATGTTGTCAGGGACATGACGAGCAGCACTTTATTTCAGAAAAAAAAACAGTCGCTCGAAAGACAGATTCAGGCTCTACAGAAAACAGATTCTATCGGCCAACTTGCCAGTGGGATCGTCCATGATTTTAATAATCTGTTGGTCGCTATCCTGGGACTAACCGACCTAGCCTTGAAGTCAGTCACAAAAGAAGAGCTTAATGAAAGACTAGGAGACATCAGAAAAACCGGTGAACTAGGAAAAGACATGACTCAGCGGCTGCTCAACTTCAGCAGAAAGAAAGAAACCAGCTTAAAAATAAAGGATTCTAACGAAACAATAAAGGGATCCATGACCGTGATCTCCCGCCTGATGCCAGAGTCCATCAAAGTGGAGCTCCTCATCCATGAGACGCCTATTTATCTTCTTGCTGATCACACACAAATCGAGCAGATTCTAATCAACCTTGCCATCAATGCTCGAGACGCGATGCCAAATGGCGGAACGATCCAGATCCGCACTAACAACATCCCCGGCGATAAAGAATCCCAAACCCATGGTGCCGGACAACTCTTACTAGAAGTCTGTGATACCGGCACGGGAATGGATCAACAGACGCAGCAGCGAATATTTGAACCCCTATACACCAGCAAACCTGAGGGCCAAGGTACTGGCCTTGGCCTGTCAGTCGTTGCCAGCATCATAGAGCATCATCAGGGAACGATTAACGTTAAGTCGGCGTTAGGTATCGGAACGACTTTTCAGGTTTTGCTACCAGCAATATCACCCCAGCGAAAAGCCCTAGCGGCCGATTCATCCGCGACTGTCCAGAGATGCTCGGAAACTATCCTGATCGTTGAAAACAACCCAAAGGACAGGAACCTAGCCAGGTTAATCCTCGCCGGCGCGGGTTATAACATTCTCGAAGAATCGAATGGCGCCAACGCTGTCGCCACTTATCTCGACAACGCTGAATCGATAGATCTGATACTTTTGGACGTAGTACTGCCACAAATGGGAGGGGTTGAAGCAGCAGAAAAAATCTCAGCACAGTATCCAAACGTTAATATCATCTTCACCAGCGGCTACCCGAAAGGCAACCAACAGACAAAATCAGCCATTAAGACTGGCAAACCCGTAATCCAAAAACCGTTTGGCGTTGATCTACTCAGATCCAAAATTCGAGCAGCATTGAACAACAAAAGTAATAAGGAATCGCGAACTGGCCAGAGGCGGTAGGCACTTGCAGCGAAATCTCGACGGCAACTGGTTAGACCTGCCACCCGAATTTGGCTAACATGTGCGCCCCCCGCGGCCCACTCCGTGCTCAATAATGCCCATAACAAAGAGTTAATACTGTCGATGAACCTAAAGAAGTATCTTGATAGAGAGTTCGAGAACGGACTACGATCACTTGGTGCAACAGACGCGCCCGCTGTCGTTAAGCAAGCTAGCAAACCAGCGTTCGGTCACTACCAGGCCAATGGTGTTATGGGCGCTGCAAAAAAGCGGAAGTCCAACCCCAGAGAACTAGCCCAGTCACTGGTTGATTTAATAGCGGGCTCAAAGGCACTAAAAGGGGTCGCTGAATATGAAATCGCCGGACCCGGATTCATCAACATTACGCTAACACCCGCATTTATCCAGGCTGAACTCGACCGGAATGCGCAAGACCCAAGGCTTGGGGTACCACTCAATACAGCCCGAAAAATACTGATCGACTATTCTTCTCCTAATCTAGCCAAGGAAATGCACATTGGTCATCTCCGTTCTACTGCTATCGGCGACGCCAATGTGCGAATTCTCGAGTTTTTAGGACATGACGTTGTCAGAGCGAATCACGTCGGTGACTGGGGAGCCCAGTTTGGCAGTCTGCTGGCTTACATGGACAAGCTTGAACAGACGGGCCAAGCACTCGCGACAGAATTAAAGGACCTCGAGGTTTTTTACCAGAGGGCCAGCGAGCTATTCAAAACCGATGAGAAGTTCGCAGTCCGTGCGAGGGAATTCGTTGTTCGTTTACAATCGGGCGACGAAAAATGCCTGGGTTTATGGGAACGTTTCATTAACGAGTCAATTCGCCACTGCCAGGCTATCTATGATCTGCTTGACATCTCCTTGACCGCAAATGATGTGCGTGCAGAGAGCGCCTACAACGAGGTTTTGGGGTCCACCATAGAAAAGCTCGAAGCAAAGGGACTTGTAGTAATTTCAGACGGCGCAAAATGCGTCTTCATGGATGAATTTACGGGTAAGGATGACAAACCGCTTCCAGCGATTGTGCAAAAATCGGACGGCGGCTATCCCTACATGGCGACAGACCTTGCCGCGGCAGAATACCGCGGCCAGACCCTTCGCGTCGATGAGGCTCTGTATTTCGTTGACGGACGACAATCGCTCCACTTGAGCCAGCTCTATGCTATTGCACGCGCAGCCGGTTTCATCGACGAACACCAAGTATTCAGCCATATCCCATTCGGCACTATTTTGAACAAGGAAGGAACACCCTTTAAAACGCGGGACGGCGGAGCCGTAAAGCTCGCCGATGTCGCCGACGAAGCGATAGAAAGAGCCCTAAAGTTGGTCAGTGCCAAAAACCCTGATTTGACTGACGAAGATCGTAATCATATTGCGCGGGTGGTCGGTATTGGCGCTATCAAGTATGCCGAACTGTCTAAAAATCGAACGACTGACTATATTTTTGACTGGGACACCATGTTGTCATTCGAAGGTAACACTGCGCCTTACCTTCAATACGCCTACACCAGAATCATGAGCATTTTTCGCCGTGCCGGATTGAACAGCGCAGACATTAAGGGCCCATTCAGCCTACAGGAACCGGACGAAATCGCCCTAGCGACCAGACTACTGCAGTACCCTGAGGCAGTCGACAGTGTTGTCGAGGACTATCAGGCTAACATTCTATGTAATTACCTCTTTGATCTGTCACAGCAGTTTATGACGTTTTATGAATCTTGCCCGGTCCTGAAAGCTGATGCTGAGATGCGAGACTCCAGGTTGAGGTTATGTGATCTCAGCGCAAAGACGCTTAAGCATGGCCTGGACTTACTGGGCATCCAGACCGTGGAACAGATGTGAAGGTTGCGATAGTCGCAGCACAGTCGGAGAACCAGGTGATTGGTCGTGGCCTTGAGATTCCATGGAAAGTTAAAGGTGAACAGGCGCTTTTCAAGCAGATTACACTGCATGGCACATTGATTATGGGTCGTAAGACCTACCAAAGCATTGGCCGCCCTTTGCCAGGAAGAACCACTATCGTCGTCAGCAGGGATCCGGATCTTGCTATTACCGGGTGTGAAACCAGCACCAGTCTAGCGCTCGCAATTGCCAGCGCTATAGCACTAGCTAAGCCCATCTTTATTGCTGGTGGTGGCGAGCTATACCGGCAAGCCTTGGTCATTGCAAACGACATCCACCTGACGACTATTCACACCAAGGTAGAGGGCGACATCCTGTTCCCGGATGTCCCTGATCATTTCAAGCTCGTCGAGGAAAAAGTCTTTACCTCAAACATTAACTATACTTACCGCCACTTTGAACGTACCTGAGAGACACCATGGAATTTAAAAATCGCGTAACAGAAATGCTGGGAGTTGAACTACCCATCGTCCAGGCACCTATGGGCTGGATTGCACGCTCGCAACTTGCCTCAGCGGTCAGCAATGCGGGCGGCATGGGAATCATCGAGACTTCTTCCGGCGAACTGGATGCGATCAAGGTAGAGATCAAAAAAATGCGGGATCTGACCGACAAACCCTTTGGCGTCAATATTGCGCAAGCTTTTGTTAAGGATCCCAATATCGTTCAGTTCGTCGTTGACCAGGGAATCAAGTTTGTCACCACTTCCGCGGGATCCCCAATGAAGTACACGGCGGACCTGAAAGCCGGCGGCCTAACCGTATTTCATGTCGTACCAACCCTGGACGCCGCGCTAAAGGCTGTGGCGGCAGGCGTTGACGGTCTAATTGTAGAAGGCGGCGAAGGCGGAGGTTTCAAGAGCCCCAATGACGTAGCCACCATGGTTCTCCTGCCACTGGTCCGCTCCAAGGTAGACGTACCTATCATCGCCGCGGGCGGGTTTATCGACGGAAAAACCATGGCGGCGGCATTCGCTCTCGGTGCAGAAGGCATCCAGATGGGTACGCGTATGGTTTCTGCCGCTGAGTCCCCGGTACACGATAACTGGAAAAATGCGATTGTCGACGCCAAGGAAACCGGCACCGTGTTTTTAAACAAATTCCACTCTCCGGCACTTCGGGCGCTTCGAACCGAGCGAACTTCAAGACTTGAGCGAGACCCGGAGACCAATGCGATGTCTGAATTCGGTACGGCAATAGATCTTTACTTCGGCGGGGACATGGAAGCGGCAATTCCGTTGACGGGTCAGGTTGCAGGTCGCATTGAGTCCGTAAAACCGGTCGCTGAAATACTCGCAGAAACTCAGGCGGAGTTTTTCGAAACGATTAGTTCGCTAGGTCGAAGCTATTTGTAACACCCTGACCACTCAATGCCATACTTGGAGTCCGCTCGCATTCGTGAGCAGACTCTATTGCAGTGTTGACTGCCAGGCACATATCGACCACGGGTAGTTCGTTCTCATTAAACCGGGTTGAAGCACGCAGGTCTGCATAAACGTCGGCGTTGGATAGTGCCGGATTACGCTCTTTCATCAAGGCCACTATCCCCGACACGTAGGCAGTCGCTATTGAGCTACCTGATTTGAACCCATAGGTTGCACCGGGCGCCGTTGTCAACATATCCGTTCCCGGTGCGAGCAGCACATTGGCGAATCCCCCCCCAAGGTTGATTGCCGTACCAACCGCGATGACCTCCTCCATGTTTGCCGGGAACGACCCTGCCAGCCCTCTGGATTCGTCAACAGCAGCCAACACGACGATACCATCCCGATAAACTTCCCTGAGCAACCGCTCAATAATGGCATCTCTCGGGCCCGACAGACTAAGGTTTAAAATATCTGGTTGTTGGACCAACACATCACTCAACGCCTCAATAATTGACAAGGAATCACAAGCGGTTCGCCGGGATACCTTCTCCTGACGACAGGCCTTGAAAATCATCAGTTGAACATCGGGGGCAACACCAACGATACCCAGGTCATTGTCCGCAGCCGATGCAATCACCCCTGCAACGGCTGTACCATGCTCGTCGCTGTCGAAAGAGGCCTGATCGTCATCCACCAGGTTTCTGGAGTAAACAATGTTATCGGTTAACTCCGGGTGCCGTCGATCAACGCCGGTATCCACAATGCCAACCACGACGTTTTTGCCTGTCGCAATCTGGTGAATACTGTCTATCTGATCGCCATTAACGGTATTTTGCAGCGCAAAGTACGGATCGTTGTAGGACATCAGAGTATAAGGTTTTATGGATTGTACTGACTGGATTCTGTTGTCTGCGGACAGAGCCGTCACCACGTCATCAAGTTGTCTACTGGGGCCAAACTCCGCAACTACAGCTTCTACATTAAGGGCTTGAATCGTGAACTGGGAGACCTTTGTTAGACCATGAAACCGAAGCACCGCCTGGATGAGGTTTTGAGCAGTAGGTTCATCCCCTGAAGCGTGTTGGGCGAAGCCACTTGAATGCTGATTACCTGACTGTGCGTAGGGAACAGTGAATACGACATTACTTGCGTAGATGTCCAATGGCGGTGTTGACGCACAACCTGCTATCAAAAAAAGCAGGAAGACGACCCTACCGGCTTGTAAAATCCGCATACTCAACACCGTCTATTTGTTGAAGTTGATTCAGAAAAACCGCTGAACTCGTATTTTTAGGCACGACTAGTTCTACGATGTAACTCCCTTTTTCATCTGGGCCACTCACGATGTTTGAGCCTGTCTCAATGAGCGCTTTTCTAAGCGTTATCGCAGGAATCGGTGTTTTAAATCCTAATGCCAGACGCTCAACTCTACCGGACTCGTACTTCGCGGGCACCAGCGGTTCAATACTTAAGGTTCGAAACTCGTCACCTCCCCGGTCCGTGCCCAGAAACTGGGTCCCGCCAATCACCAGCGCTAGCACTGAAGCCGCGATCGCGGCTGTCTTCAAACCGACAGAAAAACGCTGAATCATATGAGTTCGAACCGGAACCTCCAGCACACTGATTTTATTCCTTTCAGACACGTCTATGCGAGTGAGAACCTTTTGATAAGAGCTGTTGCTATCCTGCTTTATCACATCGGGTTCGCAGACAATCTGCTGCAGCTCATACAATCGATCACGCTCTTTCTGGCATTTCTCACAATGCGCCAAATGTCGCAGCACAAGGTCAGCATCCCGCCCCATTAATGTGTTGTTAACATACCAGGGCAGCAACAATATCGCCTGTTCGTGTTCTTTACGCTTAGCCAATTTCTTACTCTCTTCTTGCTCTTTTATCAGACATTATTTTTTGTACTGATATTTTTCTCTCGAATGATTTCGTCTACTTTATTGCTGTCAAAATGATGCTCAAGCACCGGCAGCAATTTCGCTAACCGTCGACGAGCGTGAAACATTCTCGTCTTTACGGTATTCACAGGGCAGTTCATTATCTCCGCAATCTCCTGATAGGAATGCCCCGAAAAATAAGTCAACTCAACAACGCTGCGCTGTTCAGCCGATATCCGATCCAATCCATTGCTCAGCCACTCGTCTAATCCGATCTTGCTAATAAGATTATGACTGTCTGCAAGATCGTCATATTCATGTATTTCCTCGGCATTTTGCTCCGGCATCTTCTTCAGCTTATCCAGTGCTTTAATCCCCTTCAGGTAAGCGATGCCGGTTATCCACGTGGAAACTTTTGACCGTCCTTCAAACCCTGAAGCCTTTTCCCAGACAACGAACAAAGTGTCGGAGACGACTTCTTCCACTAGTTCTGGCCTGCGCAGCATTCGACTCAGATACCGTGTGAGTTGTGGGTGCATTCGTTGATATAATTTTTCGAACGCAACTCTGTCCTTCACTGCTATCCGCTTCAACAGTTCCAAATGCTCAGCGTCGTCACCGCCTCGCTTTGTCTCTAGATCATGAATTGACATACTTGTTCGTTTACCGCTGTTTATGATGACTATGTTCGATATTGTGCCAAAATAGTTCAACTTCACACCAATGGTGTGAAATGGGCGATTAGCAGGACCAAAACCCAACATGTTAAGCTGGTCGTTATGCGAATGTTGACTGTATTTTTACTGCTTCTTACCCATTCATTCCTCGCGGTTGCCGACATTGAGGCAGCATCCCAAGCCTATCGTAACAAAGAATACAGAACGGCTTTTGAGGCTTTTACCAAATTAGCCAACGATGGCAACGCAAGAGCTCAAACTGTTCTGGCCATGATGTACAAGTATGGTGAAAGTACCCCTATTGACCTTGAGCAAGCCTTCCACTGGTACCTTGAGGCTGGTTTCCAGGGACATCCATTGGCCCAGTACAACGTTGGCATTATGCTGGCGGAAGGTGTGGGCGTTACCAAAGACCCAGAAGCCGCAATCGAGTGGTTATCCAGGGCCGTCAGTTCGAGACACCCAGGGGCCAGTGACATGCTCGCGATGCTCACCGACAAGGTCGAGATCGCAGCGGTTGCAGAACCCGTGGCGTGGTCAAGAAACTGGAATTTTCGGTTACCCAACGACATTAGATTCCAACCTCCAAAAGAGGTGATAAACCGCCATGAGCGCTATCGTATCCAATTCGGCGCCATGAGCACTATTATCGGCGCAGAAAGACTTTGGCGCCAGGCTCGAGGCAGCAGTGGTTCATTACTCAACGGGTTTGACTCAGTCTACAAGGAAGAGAGCTCCGGATCCGACATCGTGTGGAAGGTACAGTCAGGTAGTTTCAGTTCAAAGTCGTCCGCGGAAGACTTTTGCTCGCGGTACAAGGCCAACCCGCTCAATAAAACTGGCTGCTTAGTCGTTAGAAAATGAATCATTGGTGACCTGATCCATAGTGAATAAAAAGTGCGAACCGTCCATGGCCGAAAGTCAGGCTGACAGCCAGCGAAACATTTATTCGCTGAGTGCTAGACTGCTTCTATGACAGACGCAGAGCTCAACGTACAAGCGATGCCAAACGAAACAGCCGCCCAGGCAGGATCAAAAGAAACATTAGACAGCGAGAGCGTGCCTTACTCTAATTGCGCAAAACCAATCAAGGGTCCCTGCCCCCAATCTGACGGCATCACAGCGTGCAGGCCTCCCTTCCTTATAATCTTGCATGTGCTGCATGTCATCTTTGCGTCATGGGGACTGCCTGCGACATTCAGGGTCAAGGTAATCACCCTGTGAGCTTTAATCTGGCCAAAGCGCTTAAGGATCTCGGCATCACCGATGACGCTGTTAAGGCATGTAAGATGCCCCTTTATGGGCAATGCACGGACTTAGTCGACGCAGGTCTGGATCTATTTGGTCGGCCACAACAAATGACGCAGCAAACCTTCACCGCCTGGTGTGCGATGAAAACTACCGCAAAGTCGGATGGTATGGAACTGAATATTGTTTCTGCGCACCGCTCCATCGAATATCAGTGCGAACTCATTCACCGGAAGCTAGAAGAAGGTAGGTTGATTGACGAAATACTCCTGGTAAATGCTATCCCCGGCTACAGCGAGCACCACACAGGACGCGCACTGGACCTTCACGCAGGGGACGGAAAGCCGCTTGAGACTGCGTTCGAAAACCACCCTGCATTCTCCTGGCTATGTGACCATGCTGCTGAGTTCAACTTCCACCTCAGCTACCCCAGGGGCAATCCGGCCGGCATCAACTATGAACCATGGCACTGGTGTTTTTCTACCGGTAACTAGATCGTTGCTCAACCTAACTATGAGGCTGATTTAGGCCCGTTGCGGTATCTTCATAGAGGTGTCACCCCAATAGCAGTTCGTCCGGCAGACAACAGGGGGAAATCAAGCAAGTCCATAAACCTTTAACAAGAACAGGCCAATACTGCAGGACAAAATACAGACGAGCGTGGTCGTCATGACAAGGTTTGCAGCCAAAGAATCGTTGGCACCCAACGCCTTAACCATTGCATAGGATGCCGTGGCCGTTGGGCTAACGAAAAGCAAAAACAATACGCCTAAGTCGGTACCCCGAAAGCCCAATTGAATGGCCATCAAGACCAGCACAGCTGGCAACAAAATTGCCTTCAGACAGATGACCAAAGCAGTCGCCTGTGAAGAGTCCCGTAATGCTCGCAGACTCATTCCCGCACCCGTACCCAACAATGCCAGCGGCAAGGCCATAGAGCCGACATATTCACCCGCACTAAGCAAGATGCCTGGTACCCGAAAGCCACTCAGCGCAATAATAAATGCCAAGACAATAGCGACAATCAGAGGGTTTTTTAAAATGTCGGTAAATATGGCTAGCCAGTTAAGATCGGTTTTTGCATAAAAACTGAGAATGAATACCGACAGGATGTTGTAGGAAACGGTTAGCCCAGCCATGAGTAACGATGCCAGTGCCAGCCCTGGCGCACCGTAAGCGCTCGCACAAAGTGCCAAACCAATGACGCCAAGATTACTTCGAAAAGCACCCTGCACCACCACGCCGCGGTCTTCCCTCGGCTCAATAAATGTCGCTGCCAGCCAGCTCAACCCAAAAGCCAAAATCGCACCACAAAGGCTAAAGTAGAACACCGGAAGGTTGATCGACGTATCAAGGTTGATCTGGCTGATCGTGGTAAATAGCAATACCGGCAAGCATATTGAAAACACCAGGCGCGACGCGACCTGATTAAAGTGATCGTCAATGAATCCAATGCGCCGCAGCGTTAGCCCAAGAAGCACAATCAGAAATATCGGCCCAGTCACCACCAGTGTTTCGGACAAAATACCTAAGTACAACGCTGAATCCTGTGTGATCGGAAGACCTGCAACTAGCGTGAACTATGTGCAGATTTATCCTGTGTTGAAGCTGCCTGTGTTGAAGCTGCCTGTATTGGGGAAATGCGCGCCGGCAAAGCCAGAGAGAGCAGGGCTGCCAGAGCGACGAACACCGCCGACACCCATAAACAAGCAACGATTCCATAGCCCTGGAATACCCAGCCGGAGAGTACCGTCCCGATCAACCTACCCATGGCGTTGGCCATGTAATAAAAACCTACGTCCATCGACACCCTATCCTCAGCAGCGTAGCTCACAATCAAGTAACTGTGCAGCGATGAATTCACCGCGAACAGCGCGCCGAATACAAGAAGACCACCTGTCAGTGTCAGACCTGGCCGCAGGTCAACTATCATCGCCAGCGCAATCAACACCAGCACTACCAAAAGCGCAACGGCCCAACCGAAGGCACTTTTTCCATCAGGCACCCCTCCCTTCGATTTCCCCGTGAACCGCGGGGCAAACGCCTGCACTATGCCGTAGCCAATCACCCAACTGGCCAAAAAGCCACCGACGGACCAATAGTCCCAACCAAAAGTGGTGGACAGGTACACTGGTAACGCAACCACGAACCATACATCCCTTGAACCGAACAGAAACAAGCGTGCCAGTGATAGCGTATTAATGGCGCTGCTTTTGGAAAATATTGTTGTGAATTTTGGTTTGCTTTTTGCCTTACCAAGGTCCTGCCTAAGGGTCACCAAACTGGCCAGCCAGACGAGCGCCAACACTATTACCATCGCCAAGACGGCATCATGAAAGCCGAGCAACGTCAGCAGAAGGCCTCCTAAAAAGAAACCAACACCCTTTAACGCATTTTTCGACCCCGTCAACAAAGCAACCCATTTGTAGAGCCTGCCCTGCTCATTTTCTAAAGCCAGATTGCCTGAAAACAGAAATTTAATTGAGCTTTTCGCACTCATCTTGTTGAGGTCTTTCGCAATGCCAGAAACTGCCTGCGCACCCATAACCCAGGTAACCGTCAACATTGCACTTGGCACCAGCAGCATGCATAACGCAAGCACCTGCAAACCCAACCCAATATTCATGGTGCGGTTCAGACCAATCCGGGCACCCACCCAGCCACCAACGAGATTAGTCACTACACCAAAAAACTCATAAAACAAAAACAGTAAGGCAATCTGAAGCGGGCTATAACCCAGTGAGTGGAAGTGCAACACCACCAGCATGCGCAATGCGCCATCGGTTAATGTGAATGCCCAATAGTTACCTGTAATCACCAGGTACTGCCTTACTCCGGCGGATAACCCTGAAATCCCTTTCATGAAGAAGGGCTCATGAAGAACGGCTCATTGATTCGTCACGACACTGTTTTCATGAGGTGGATTGGCCAACCATTCGCATCAACTCTGCGGTACGATTAGCGTAACCCCACTCATTGTCATACCAGGCGTACAGTTTCACCTGCGTGTCATTAATCACCATGGTAGACAATGCATCAATAATACTCGACCGCGGATCGGTTCTGTAATCAATGGACACAAGTGGGCGCTCCTCGTAGCCCAAAATCCCCTTCAATTCATTCTCCGCCGCCAGTTTGTAGAACTCGTTGACGGCTTGCGCTGTCGTCGCTTGCTTCACCTCAAACACACAATCAGTTAACGACGCATTGGCCAAAGGAACACGTATAGCGTGGCCGTTTAACTTGCCTTCCAACTCAGGGAATAGATGGGTAATCGCAGTCGCTGATCCAGTCGTCGTAGGGATCAGGCTCATCCCGCTAGCGCGCGCCCTGCGCAGGTCTTTATGGGCCGCGTCCAGAATGCTCTGGGTGTTGGTAATATTATGAATCGTCGTGATACTGCCATGTACGATGCCCAGCTTTTCGTGCAGCACCTTAACAACCGGCGCAAGGCAATTCGTAGTGCAGGAGGCAGCCGTCACAATAGGGTGAATAGACGGTTCAAAAAGGTGCTCGTTAATGCCCATAACAACGTTTAACACACCCGCTTCTTTAACTGGCGCTGTCACCACTACTTTCTGAACACCCTGGTCCAGATATGCCTGCAACAAGGCTTTGGTTTTCATTTTTCCTGAAGCTTCAATGACAAGGTCGCAACCAGACCAGTTAGTCTCACTGATGATTTCGTTGCTGGTAAAGCCGATATTGCGTTCATTAACGACCACATTATCGCCCACAGCTTCCGCGTTGTGGTGCCAGCGACCATGGACTGAATCGAAGGTCAGAAGATGGGCAAATGTTTCCGCGTCACCCGCGGGGTCATTGACATGCACAAACTCAATTCCGTCCCAGTCAAAAGCGGCGCGCAAGGTAAGCCGCCCTATGCGGCCAAAACCGTTTATTCCAACTTTTATTGTCATGAGACGATCACCTTAGTGTTTAAACAAAACTTTCGCCCTGTCGGCGAAAAAAACAGTGACTGAATGCCCCGCAAACCCGCCACCATGGCCAGTGCTGCACTGGAAGGTGGTCCCAGGAGCAACATCACGCTCTAAATAGCCCACCAATCACTTTCCATACTTTTTTAACTTGTCGGCAATTAATTGCTTCTGTACCGCAGTCAGCGCTTTCGCTGACGATCGCGATTCCCGCGCGAAAACATACTTTTCTCTAACGACGTTCTTAGGTTTGAAACCCCTTGCTTTAAGGTAGCCCCAGGCGTCATCAATCATCTTAGGATTACCACAAAGCAGGAAATGATCTGAATCTGGGTTTACATCAAGCCGCTCTATTTGAGCATTCACATAACCATCATATTCATACGCTGCTGTTGCCTTTTCCCTGGACAAACAGAGCCGCAGGTCAAAGTAGTCGTGTTGTTCAGCATATTCTTTCAGCACATCTCCATAGATAAATTCGGACCGATCCCGGACCCCCAACAACAGAACCACCTCTGGAAAACCACTCGTCTCCAGTTCTTTTAGAATCGGCATATAAGGCGCTAGCCCGACGCTAGTGGCGACGATGACTAATCGACCCGGTATTTCTTCTGGCAACGTAAGGCGGCCAAACGGACCTGTTACTTTAGCCTCAAGCCCTTCTTTGCAATTAAATAAAAGATTGGTCGCGCGGCCATTACTGACTTGCGACACCACCAACTCCATGCGCTGACCATAGAGCTCATCAAAATTACAAAGACTGTAACTTCGCTCGAATTCTCCACGTTCATCGGCAAAGACAAACCGGTAGAACTGACCTGGTTTATAATCGAGGGGATTATTGGCTGCGCACACAAACCTGAAATCTTTAGTCGATTCACTGAGGGTTCGGACACGCTCTAGGCGAACGGTAAACATTGAGAAGATCATGGCTGAAGAACCTGTATTATTACACACTTGCTCCTTAAGCTTTACAAGTAGGACTAAATGAAAGTCGCCATCATTGGCGCTGGGCCAGCCGGGCTGGTGTCGGCTCGTGAAGTTATCCGCCATGGATGCGAAGCCGTAGTGTTCGAGGCCGCTGATCAGATCGGCGGAGTCTGGGTATATGATGAGCGCGTAGAAGATGACCTGCTCGGGAAATCTCCTGGACAAAAGGTCCGCTGCTCTCTCTATGATTCGCTGCGCACCAACATCCCCAGGGACCTGATGGCATTCCTGGACTACCGCTTTGATTCAAAAGGTGGCGGTGATGATATTTGGCCCAGATTCCCACACCACACGCGCGTTCTTGAATATCTTGAGAATTTCTCGGATCACAATGCCTTAGCGCCCCACATCAGGCTTTCTGCGGAAGTACACAGAATCGAAAAGTTATCCGAGGGCTGGTCAGTCCATAGCGGGATTGCCAAAGAACAATTCGACGCAGTGATTGTCTGTAATGGTCACTACGCTCAACCGCGCATACCGACGCTACCAGGCATCGAGCATTTCAAGGGGCAGCTGCTTCACTCTCACAACTATCGCGTCCCGAATGCCATGGTCGGGAAGCGGGTTGCACTCTGGGGGACTTCAGCTTCGGGTTTTGATCTATCAGGAGAGATCGATAAAGTGGCTGACCGCACCTACTGGTGCGGCAACGCTTTTACCGAGCCCATGTCCATGGGTGCAACCAGAACGGCATATCCCTCGCCTTCCGGGTTTACCGCAAGCGGGAAATTGATGGTGGCTACCGAGGAACTGAATATTGATACTTTTATGTTCTGTACCGGGTATCACTACGGCTTTCCGTTCATTAGTGATGAGATTATTGGCGTTGATGATAACTGGGTGAACCCGCTTTACCTGGATATCGTTCTGCCTAAAGACAACACGCTTGGTTTTATCGGCTTGCCCTACCTAATCGTTCCGTTTCCAATGTTTGAGATACAAGCAAAATGGTTCGTTAAACAACTGGTATCGGAATTCACCCTATATGACGCCGCCAGTCGGGGCCGAAAAGTTAGGAAAAGATCTGAGCATCTCCACCGCTCGGGTCTACATAAGCGTCATTATCACCGCTTGGGCGACCAGCAGTTTGAATACTACAACTTGCTGGCGCGACAATGCGGCCAACCACCCATGCCCGAATGGTTTAAACAAACCTGGTCAGAGGTCCAGCGTTCACGAGAGGCAAACCCGATCAATTTTCGCGATATCGATCTACCCACAAGGGGACCGACTATTTGTCTGTCTGATCAACCGCTCCCATAAAGTCAATATCACGCCCTTCATCCTCGGGCGTGGGGACTTCCTTAATACGCTCATCGACGTCATCGTACTCCAGGCGCAGCGCACGACACATCGTCGCATGCAACTCGTAGGTGCAAGTCGTATAGGTCAGTTCCAGGATTGCTTCGTCTGACAGATGTTTCTTCAGCACTTTAAAAGTACTGTCAGGCACTCTGCCCCCGGCAAGCACCAAATCATCTGTATAAGAAAGAACCGCCCTTTCAATCTCATCGAAACACGAACTGCTGCCCCAGCCAGGTATCGACTCAATCTGTTCTTCACTAAATCCAACTGCCCGCAGAGCCTTACAATGCTGCGAGAAAACAAACTGGCTACCTCTCGCGAATCCTGCCCTGGCTTGACCCAGCTCCCGCAGTTTGGTTTTTATTTTTCGATTCTTTGATCGGTAGAACTGGAATCCTGCAACCGCGTGATTAAAACAATCGGGAACCAGTGCGAACACTGTCCACCAGTTACCTGGAGTACCAGTGGCTGTGCCAGGGTGTTCGACGGGGTCTCTATCCGCTCCAAATAACGCATCATATAGCGGCAATACTGAGGGGTCCGCGTCAGCGCGGCTAACTTCTCTTAATCTTGGCATCGTGCCGTCCTATATTTATTCAATGTCTAGCCTTAGAGGTCTAAACTTAGGGGTATCAACACGAATAATAGTATCACTCTCCTATTTCCCGCGGGCCCTTATAATTGATTAACAAAAACCTGACCGGAGGAACCTTGATCGAAGGAACGATACAACCCGGATTTGAGCCTGTTAGGGATGCATTTGCCTCGCTTTGGAAAGAGATCGAAGTTGGCGCTGGCTTATCAGTTTTCCTTGGGGATGAACTGATCGTTGACCTTTGGGGCGGCCACACCAACCGAAGCAGGACTACTCCCTGGCAACGGGACACGCTGGTTAACACCTATTCGATTAGCAAGGGAATGGTGTCACTGGCCCTCGCGTGCCTAGTCGATGAGGGAAAACTCGACTACGACAAACCCGTTGCAGATTACTGGCCGCAGTTTGGGGCCGAGCGAAAATTTAACATTACGGTGGGGCAGGCATTGTCGCACCAGGCAGGCGTGTATACGTTCAATCCAACCATGAAAACGGAAGACCTCTACGACTGGCAAAAAGCGGCGTTTAATGTCGCGAGTCAGGCACCCGCCTGGGAACCGGGAACTGCCTTCGGTTATCACTCAATCACCTGGGGATACATCGCCGGCGAGTTGGTTCGCCAGACGACAGGAAAAACTACCGGTGACTACCTTCGGCGCCGGATAACCGATCAATTGAAGGCTGATTTCCATATCGGACTAACCGGTCACGAGCAGGAAAGGTGCGCGGAGGTGATCGGTCCCAACCACGCCAACCCCGCCATCAAAAAAACGCCAGCTCGGGAAAAAAACACCTTGCCAAAAAATGACCCCACGCTGCCACCCTACCGTGTTGTGAGTTCAGCAGATTGGCGAAAAGCTGAAATTCCCGCGACCAATGGACACGGCTCGAGTCTTGGCATCGCACGCTGCTATCAGGCAGCAATAGCGGGCAAACTGTTCTCCAGAGAAGCCCTGCAACTTGCGGTACAGGAAGAGACCAAGGGTGAAACTGATCTTTGCCTTGATCAGCTTCTTCGTAGGTCAAGGGGCTTCATACTCAACTGCGAACCCTGCTACTACGGCCCCTCTAAAAAGGCATTCGGGCATGCTGGCACAGGTGGGTCAACCGCGTTCGCGGACCCAGACAACAACGTCGCCTTTGCTTATGTGACCAACCAACTGCATCGATCCGGGACCCTTAGATACCGGAAGTTGATCGATACCTTCTATCATTGCCTGACGCACTAAAGAAGCCTGACCTCGCCCTCTGATGCTAGTGGCACACTTCAGGCGCAACCCTGGTTACTACTGATTAACGTTGCTGCGAATCGGTCTGAGAATAGAGGTGCACATCCCTCTGAGGGTAAGGAATACTGATACCATTCGCATCGAAAGCGAGCTTCGTATTTTCTGTAAGATCAAAATAAACCCCCCAATAGTCAGCGGAGTTCACCCATGAGCGCGTGGTGATCTCAACCGCATTGTCTCCCAAATTCGAAATAACAATCAATGGTTCCGGCACCTTAAGAATACGCTCCTCTGCCTCGATTAGTCCTTTTAATACTTGCTTCGCTTTCTTAAGGTCATCGCCGTAACCAATACCAAAAATGATGTCGACCCGGCGGGTATCCTGGGTCGAAAAGTTCGTGATGGCACTGTTAGAAACAGCACCATTCGGAACAATGATTGTCTTGTTGTCTCCGGTCGTCAGTATCGTACTGAAGATCTCAATCTGGTTGACAACACCCATAACGCCAGCGGCATTGATAAAGTCACCCACTTTGTAGGGCCTAAATATAAGAATCAGGACACCACCCGCGAAATTAGCCAGCGCGCCTTGCAGAGCCAGACCGATAGCCAGGCCTGCCGCACCCAGCACTGCGATAAATGAGGTCGTTTCGATCCCGATCATGGAGGCAACACTGATGACCAGAAGCAGCTTTAAGCCAATACTGATAATGCTCATCAGAAATGATCGAAGAGAGGGCTCCATCGATGCTTTTTCAAAGCCAGCCCCGACGCCACGACAAAACTTCGAAATAAACCACAGGCCGATGACAAGTGTTGCAACCGCAAGTATCAGATTCGGAGCATAGCCAGCCGCCATCTCCACACCCAACACTAAGTACTCGTTCGCTTTATTAACGTCTTCCATTGAGAGGTCACGCGTCTTTGAAATTTCGAGAATTATAGGCACATACCAGGGAAATTGTATTTAATACCTGTAAGCTCCCGTTCAAAGACAAATCTGTTAAATCTTTCAAGCAGGCAACGTTTGTGGCACGATGCCGCGTTGCGTAATGTCACCCAACCGGCTTTCCTGCTGTATTGTGGAGAAGAGACCGCAAACCTCTGGACTCAGACACTATAATAAATGCGCGATTATTTCATAAGACGATTTCTACTCATCCCGCCGACATTGCTCGGTGTCACCATCATTGTTTTCGCAATCACGCGCCTTGTCCCTGGTGGACCGCTAGAACGAGCCATCATGGAATCTCAGCAATTCAGCAATTCTGGTGCTGTTTCACAAATGGCTGGTGCCGACATGGCGCTTTCTGAAGCACAGCTGAAAAAACTCAAGGAGTACTACGGTTTCGACAAACCCGTACTGGAAAGCTACTTAGACTGGCTTGGCAAAGTTGTCCTGGGAGATCTGGGAAGCTCCTACCGATACAACGAGCCCGTCTGGGATGTCATCCGGGATAGGTTTCCGGTGTCGTTGTACTATGGGCTGGTCACACTGGTGATCACCTATATTGTCTGTATTCCTCTCGGTGTCCTGAAAGCCATCAAACACAAAACGGTCGTGGATAACGTCTCCTCCATCCTGATCTTTGTTGGCTATGCCATTCCCGGCTACGCGCTCGGATCACTGCTCTTGCTCTACTTTTCCGTCAGACTGGAATGGTTTCCAATGGGAGGCTTCATCAGCCTCTCCTTTGAGGAAAAAGACGTCATTGGCAAGACGATGGACCTGATCAACCATTCGATACTGCCCCTCATCTGTTACCTGATTGGAAGCTTTGCACTGGTCACACTATTGCTGAAAAACCACCTGATGGATAACCTCGCATCAGACTACATCAGAACAGCGATCGCTAAGGGAGTATCCTTCCGACAGGCAGTGACACGGCATGCTATGCGTAACTCCATGATTCCGATCGCAACCACTTTTGGGCAAAACATTGTCTTACTGGTGTCGGGGTCCTTTCTAATCGAGACCATCTTTGATATCGATGGCTTTGGGTTGCTGGGCCTGACCGCGATTTTAGATCGAGACTACCCTGTGGTGATGGGCGTTGTTCTTTTGGCGAGCGTGCTCTTGCTCATTGGAAATATTATTTCAGACATTCTGGTAGCGCTGGTTGACCCCCGGATTAGGTTCCAATAAATGACGCTGAACCTGAACCCACAAACCCTAAAGAGAATACGCCGCTTCCGCGAAATTAAGCGCGGCTACTACAGCTTTCTATTCCTGCTCGGGTTGCTTGTCCTACTGTCATTTGGTGAACTACTGGTAAACAGTCGAGCTTTGATGGTGAGCTACGACGACACCCTCTACTTCCCAACCTATTCCGGCTTTCATGCCGGGACAGATTTTGGCATGGACTATGACTACGAGGTTAACTACCGGGATCTCAAAGCAAGGTTTGGTCAAGAAGGTGGTAACAACTGGGTTCTGATGCCTCTTGTCCCCTACAATCCGCTTGAAAACCACGCACCTGACGGTGTGTTCAAGCCAACGCCACCTTCCATTAGCAACAAGCATCTTCTCGGGACGGACACCACGAGCAGGGACATCCTGGCCCGGCTTTTTTACGGAACCCGAATAGCGCTCTGGTTTTCAATAGCATTTATGCTCGCGGTTTATGCCATCGGTATCACCATCGGCTGCGCCATGGGTTACTTTGGCGGTGTGTTCGACCTGATTTTCCAACGGTTCATCGAAATCTGGTCCAACATTCCTTTCCTGTACATGATCATCATTGTATTCAGCGTCATACCCCAGACTTTTACGGTGCCGACAAGGATCGCCATACTATTAACGGTAATGGTGCTCTTCTCGTGGACCAGCATGACGTATTATATGAGAACAGAAACCTACAAAGAGAAATCCAGGGACTACATCGCCGCCGCTCGGGTTATTGGCGCCTCGGATACGAGAATTATCTTCCGCCATATCCTGCCAAACGTCTTATCGACACTCGTCACATTCATGCCATTCACTGTGGTTTCGGCCATTACCGCCATCACCGCATTAGATTTCCTTGGATTTGGTTTACCACCGCCCACCCCAAGCCTGGGTGAGCTTCTTAAACAGGGAACCGCAACGCTCCGAACCGCACCATGGATCGTGATGTCCGCGTTTGGAACCCTGGTTATTTTATTAACCGTGGTCACATTCATCGGTGAAGCTGTTCGGGAGTCTTTCGACCCGAAGAAATTCACTATTTATCGCTAAATTTTACTGCCACAGCCAGAAATGAGGTTTGTTATGAGACTCTTCCGAACGACATCCGCACTGCTTGCACTGCTCGCACTCTCCGCCTGTGGCGGGTCCTCGGATGGCGAACAGCAATCTGTTTTCGAGCCTGCAGATAACACAACAGAGGTGCAGGCTTACTATGCGGAGCGCCCTGATTTTTTCTCATTTAAAACACCAGCAGATCTTCCTGAGGAGCTAGTCTGGGAAAATGGTAGCCATCTCCCGGAAGTGGGTTCGCCCGCGGCAAAAAAAGGCGGCACGGAATATGTGCGCTTACAGGATTTCCCAAGAACCCTGCGTACGCTCGGCCCCGATTCAAACGGCTCATTTAGAACCTACCTGCTCGATGCTGTAACGATGTCCATAGCTCACAGACACCCCAATGAATTCGAGTATTTCCCGGGTCTCGCAGAATCATGGTCAGTCGACCAGGAAGATAAAACTGTCTATGTAAAAATTGACCCAAAGGCTAAGTGGTCGGATGGCGAACCCATCACGAGCGATGATTTCTTCTTCATGTTTTTCATTAACCAGTCCACCTACATCGTCGCGCCCTGGTACAACAATTGGTACAGCACCCAGTACACCAACATTACAAAATACGACGACCTGACGTTCTCCATTTCAGTACCGGAGGCCAAGCCCGACATGAACTCCCGTGTACTGGAACTTCGTCCCATGGCTGCACACTTTTTTAAAGAACTCGGCGACGACTATGTTGAGCGTTACCAGTGGAGGTTCCAAACAACCACATCTCCTTACCTGCTAGACGATAAAAACCTTAAAAAAGGCAGATCGGTCACGTTTACCCGCGACAAGGACTGGTGGGCAAAAGACAAGAAGCATTGGCGCTACCGGTTCAACATGGACAAAATCCACCTGTCCGTTATTCGCGACACTTCGAAGCACTTCGAAGCATTCAAACGTGGCGATATCGACCAGTTCAGTCTAAGTCTCGCCGAGTATTGGTATGAAAAACTTCCCGACGAAGATCAGGATGTCACCTCCGGCTATATTCACAAATCGATGTTCTATAACCAGCATCCAAGACCGACATTTGGCATGTGGATTAACACCTCAAAGGAACTGCTGAACAACAAGGACATTCGAGTCGGCATCCAACATGCCTCAAATTGGGATCTGGTGTTAGAGAAATTCTTCCGAGGCGATTACGCCCGCATGAAAACATCTGCAGATGGCTACGGTGAATTTACCCATCCAACACTCCAGCCAAGAGTCTTCGATATCAACAAAGCGCAGGAAGCCTTCGCTAGAGCAGGTTTCGTGGAGCGTGGTCCTGATGGCATCCTGCAAAATGCAGCCGGCCAACGATTGGCTTTCACTTTTTCCACCGGGTACGAACAATACAAGGATATCCTGACTATCCTGAAGGAAGAGGCGCTCAAAGCGGGGCTTGAGCTGCGGCTTGAAGTTTTAGACTCCACGGCCGGCTTTAAAAAAGTACAGGAAAAGAAGCACGATATTCACTTCGTGGCGTTCTCCGTGTCCCTAGAAATGTATCCTCGCTTCTGGGAAACCTATCACTCCGACAACGCTTACGATTTACCTTACCTGACAGACGGATCAATTAATCCGGAACGAAAGGTTAAAACCCAGACCAACAATCTGGAGGTTCTCGCACTGCCAGAAATGGACAGCATGATTGACCAGTATCGAGCTTCCGGTGATAAGCAGGAAATGATTGACCTGGCTCACCGGATGACAGAGATTCATCACGAACATGCGTCTTTCGTCCCAGGTTTTGTCCAACCCGGGTACCGAATCGGACACTGGCGATGGATTAGGTACCCTGAAGGTTTTAACTACAAACACACCCGAGGGTATAACGAGCTCTTTGTTCATTGGATTGATACAGACATCAAAGAAGAAACCAAGGCGGCGGAGAAAGCTGGCCAACACTTTCAGCCAGAGATTAACTTCTACAAACAGTTCGCAACGCCCTGATGGCCGTACTTTCCATCAACAACCTCGTTACCGAATTCGACACCGACGAAGGTCGGGTGAGGGCAGTCGATGATGTCTCATTCACCGCCCAAGCGGGTAAAACACTTGGGATCGTCGGTGAATCCGGTTGCGGAAAAAGTGTTACGGCTCTGTCTATTATGCGATTGTTACCACAGCCCATGGGGCAGATTGTTTCCGGCAGCGTTGAGCTTGATGGCACTGACCTGACGCAGCTCCCTATTCCCCAAATGGAAAAGATCCGCGGCGCTAGAATCGGCATGGTGTTTCAGGAACCAATGACCGCATTAAACCCTGTTCATGCGGTTGGCCGCCAACTAACAGAAGCGCTCCTGATTCATAAAGACATTAAGCCCGACGCGGCAATCCGCGAAGCCGTCGGAATACTCGATCGGGTTGGCATACCGTCGCCCGACGTCAGAATGACCGAATACCCACATCAACTCTCTGGCGGCATGCGGCAGCGTGTCGTTATCGCCATGGCGCTTGCCTGTAAACCTGACGTCCTTATCGCAGATGAACCGACAACTGCTCTGGACGTCACTATCCAAGCGCAGATCCTGGAACTGATTAAAGAACTTCAGGCTGACATCGGCATGTCAGTGATATTGATTACCCATGACCTTGGGGTGATCGCGGAAACCTGCGATGAAGTCGTGGTGATGTATGCCGGTAAAGTCGCAGAGAAAGGCAGCGTGTTCGATATCTTTGACCGCCCGGCGCACCCCTACACGCGTGGCTTGCTTAAATCGATCCCGACACTCAACACCGAACCCAAATCAACCCTTAGTGTTATTGATGGGATGGTCCCAGGGCTTTTGGATTTACCCGAAGGCTGTCGTTTCGAAAACCGCTGCACTTTCAGTCGTGAGCAGTGCATCAGCAACACCCCCGGGCTTCAGGCGATAAAAGAACAACACCAGGTCAGCTGCTTGCGCTGGCAAGAGCTCTAATCATGTCTCCAATACTCAAAGTCACCAACCTTAAAATGCATTTCCCTGTGAAGGAAGGTGTTCTTCTTCGTGCCAAAAAATTCAATAAAGCGGTCGACGGAATTTCCTTCGAAATACAACCTGGGGAAACCCTTGGCCTTGTGGGTGAATCCGGCTGCGGAAAATCGACCCTTGGCAGATGTATCGCCCGATTGTACGAACCGACCTCTGGTTCCATCGAGTTTGAAGGAACCGACATCACAAGGCTTAAAGGCAGGGCTTTAATGCCTTACCGGCAAAATATCCAAATGATTTTCCAGGACCCTATGGAGTCATTGAACTCTCGACATACGGTTGGCGATATTCTAGAGGAACCTTACATCGTTCAAAAAATTGGCGACAAGGTCAGTCGCGCGAAACGCGTCAGGGAACTGCTAGATATCGTGGGCCTGCCAGCACGCTCAATCACAAGATACCCCTTTGAGTTTTCCGGGGGGCAAAGACAAAGAATCGGTATCGCAAGATCGATTGCGCTCAACCCAAGACTAGTGGTTTGCGATGAACCAGTATCTGCACTGGACGTTTCAATCCAGAGCCAGATCCTGAACCTGCTCGTGGATCTGCAGAAAGAATTTAAACTGGCATACCTGTTCATCGCTCACGATCTCGCGGTTGTAAAACACATCTCTGATCGGATTGCGATCATGTACCTGGGTAATATCGTAGAGGAGAGTACCGGTGAATCTATTTACCACGAACCGCGGCATCCTTATACCAAATCACTAATCTCCTCCATTCCTGTTCCGGACCCACACCTACGAGTGAAACGAGCAATCATTACAGGGGACGTACCCTCACCGATCAACCCACCATCGGGGTGCCGATTTCACCCAAGATGTCCAAGGGTGCTGGAAAGATGCAAACTAGAGACCCCTTTACTGCGCACCGTTGCCGACCACCAGGTCTGCTGCCACCTTAACGACCTCTAAGGCCGGCACCCGCTTCATTCATGGTGGCGCACAGAGCGGGAGAAGCGAACCGCCAAACCATGAAAATGAGCACACTATTAACAGCGTTAACCTCATTCAACTAGGCGTCACTCTTCAGACGAAAACGTTTCCGCTTGTTCTTCCTGTTTCTTTTCAAACTGAAAGAACCGATCAGGGCGGCTCAGCCTTTCCAACTCAATGATTTGCCAATGGTCAGTGTAGACTGTGACCATCGTTAACTCTCTGGTGCGTGGACAATAAATGTCATTTATTAACCAAGATTTTCTATTGCAGTCAGACCCCGCTCATCGTCTGTATCACGATTACGCCATTGATTGTCCCATCCACGATTACCATTCCCACCTCTCCCCCGCACGAATTCGGGACAATATCCCGTTCGAGAACCTCTCCACCATCTGGCTGGAAGGGGATCACTATAAATGGAGAGCAATGCGAACAGCAGGGGTCGATGAATCATTTATTACAGGGAATGCCCCGGACGAGGAAAAATTCCTGGCTTGGGCGACGATCGTGCCAAAAACAATTGGCAACCCGCTGTATCACTGGACCCACATGGAGCTCTTAAATCCGTTTGGTATCGACGAACTTCTTGGCGCCGATAACGCCCTCGATATATTCAATCACTGCACACATATGTTGCAGCGACCTGAATTGCATCCTCGCGGCCTGCTAAGACACTGGAACGTCAAAACAGCTTGCACCACCGATGATCCCGTTGATGACGTATCGGTACATCAGGAAGCCAGTAACGAGTTTATCTCTGTCAGACCAACCTTTAGGCCCGATAATGTTTTTGGATTCACAGGCAGCGCGAACTTCAACAGATGGCTCGGTAAACTTGGTGAGAAAAATGGTCACTTGCCTCACTCTCTTGATGACTTGCTCCTCGCCCTGGAGTCCCGGGCGTCAGTCTTCCATAAAGCTGGTTGCACTGCTTCTGATCACGGTCTAGAGCAAATGTTTCAGGGAAACCCCGACAAGGCCATTGCAGAAAAAACGTTTACCAAACTAAAGCATCTGGAAAACCCTTCAACGGATGAATTACGGCACTATCGCTCTTTTCTTATGACTGAACTTGGTCACATGTACCACCGACAGGGGTGGGTACAACAACTTCACCTGGGCGCAAAGAGAAATGCCAACACAAGGGCGCTAAGGACATTGGGGCCGGACACAGGGTTCGACACGATGGGGGACTATCGGCAAGTAGACGCCCTGGCAAACTACCTGGATAACCTGGAATCAGGGGATAGCCTGACTCGAACGATTATTTATAACCTTAATCCCGCCGACAATGACGCACTTGCCGCATTGATTGGCGTGTTCCAAGGCGGCGCTACTCCTGGAAGAATACAATTCGGCGCTGCCTGGTGGTTCAATGACCAAAAAACCGGAGTGGAGCGGCAATTAGAAAGCCTCGCTAATATGGGGCTTCTCAGCCAGTTCGTCGGCATGGTGACAGATTCCAGGAGTTTCCTCTCTTTTTCTCGTCACGAATATTTTCGACGAGTGCTTTGCAATTTCCTTGGTGAGCGCATTAAAACCGGCGATATCCCCAACGACTTTGAGTTGGTCGGCGAACTTGTTAGAGATATTTCCTACCGAAACACCGCAAGATATTTCGGTTTTAAATCAATTTGACCAATAGAACGACGCTTGTGAAGATACTCGAAACGAAAGGAACAAAAAATGCCCTATGAAAGACCGGAGATAACTCCGGGCCGAGAACTCGAGCTCATTAATCAGCTGCGTGACAATATCAAAGGTGTCATCCGTAGCAACAACCATAGTATCAAATGGCTATTGGCGGCATTTTTTTCTGGCGGTCATGTACTGCTAGAGGATGTTCCCGGGACCGGAAAAACGACCCTTGCAAAGTCACTCGCGGGTTCGATTGACGCTACTTTTAGACGGATACAGTTCACGCCTGATCTATTGCCTTCGGATATTCTGGGCGTTTCTATTTTTGACCAGCAAAACCAGGCGTTCCGCTTTAGGCCCGGGCCGATTTTTACCCAAATACTGCTGGCCGACGAAATAAACCGTGCGTCCCCGAGAACCCAGTCTGCGTTGCTTGAGGCAATGGGGGAAAATCAGGTAAGCATCGAAGGTGAAAGGCATCCGATGGATGAACTCTTTTTTGTCATTGCGACTCAAAACCCGGTCGAGTTTCATGGCACCTATCCGTTACCAGAAGCGCAGATGGACCGTTTCGCGATGAGCTTCAAACTCGGCTACGTTTCTAAAGAGGATGAAGTGCTGATCATGGACGCCCAAAGGTATCAGCATCCGCTGGAATCCCTCACCGCCTGTACATCCATTGAAGACGTTCGTCTTATCCGAAAAGCTGCGACCGACATTCGGATCTCTGACGAACTGAAGCGTTACATTGTCGACATTGTTACACAGACCCGCACCACGCCTGGGATCGCCATGGGCGCCAGTCCAAGGGCAGGAATCACATTGATGAAAACATCGCAGGTACTTGCTCTGATGGAAGGTATCGATTTTGTCACGCCGGATCACATTCAGGAACTTGCCATACCAAGCATTGCCCACCGACTGATACTAGACTCCGGTTCGCAATACTCTGGCTCACAGGCGGCGCAGATACTCCTGGAAATTATTCAGGACATTCCCGTCCCGGCTTGACTGATATGGCCTTTCGCGAACGCGCCTTCCCAACCTGGACACGATTAACAACGATTAATCGCCGCGCCACGCGCCGTAACTCAGACCGCGGCAGGTTACTGCAAACCGGCACTTTTATCTGTGGTGCCGTTGGATTAGATACAGACCTTTCCTTCGTCTACCAGTTGTTCGCATTGCTGTTCTGCACATTAGTCTTTGCACGCTTAAGCATCAGGGTTCGCTCACCAGAGGTCAGCGTCAAACGTCAATTGCCTAAGTATGCGACGGCGGGGGTTCCGTTCGAGTATTTAATCACCGTCACCAATAACGGGCATCATGTCGAGCGAGACCTACAGGCCCTCGATAACCCAAAAATTATCCCCCCGGATCTAGCCCAGTTTGAACGTATGAGGGAACCTGGGGAAGAAACCCGGAATGCTTATGATCGATGGCTTGGCTTTCATCGTTTTATTTGGCTCCAGAAACTGAATACTGGTATCAGCCTTAAGCCTGCTGATGTGCCGGATGTTGATCTACTCAGCCATGCCCAGGCCATTGTCGAGGCGACGCCGCTAAGACGCGGGTCCGTATATTTCGAATCCACCACCATTCTGCATCCCGATCCCTTTGGACTGAACTACGGCGCCACAGAGTTTGATAACCAAGAACACCTGACGGTGCTACCAAAACGGTACCCTATTCCACGCCGGTTTGAGTTTAAGAGCGGTCGTCACTTCCAGCCTGGTGGCATTAATTCCACCTGGTCGATTGGCGAAAGTGATGAGTTTGTTTCCCTACGCGACTACCGAGATGGCGACCCGATCAGGAAAATCCACTGGGCGAGTTCCGCAAAGCGAGACAAGCCGGTCGTTAAAGAGTTCCAGGATGAGTTTTTTGTTCGCCAGGCTTTGGTAGTCGATACGTTCGGTAATAACCCTGCGGCGTTCGAGGACGTCATCTCGGTCGCCGCCAGCCTGCTCGTGGACAGGGAAAACCTGGACGGCCTGATGGATTTATACTTCATGTCAACTCGACCGGAGATCATCACTGCTGGTCAGGGCCATGCCCAGACTGCACAACAGCTCGAAGCGCTGGCCAACCTTCAGCTAACAGACCGAGGATCTTCTGACTTCGTCAGCCTTCTTTCAGAACAAGCCCGCAGGATGAGCGGTTGCCTGATGGTGTTCTCTGGTTTCAGCGAACAACAGGAGACTTTACTTGCCACGGTCGAAAACAGGGGCGTTCAAACCGCGGTATTTATTATCACTGAAAAAAATGACAGAACGGCCTATCGTAGCGACTTTTTTGTCCTAGCGTCAGGGGACATCGAAGCAGGCCTAAAGGCGATATGAATACCAGCAACCCAATCAAACCGCGCTACCTTGGTGGCTTGTCCGCGATCTTCTGGGGTTGGCAATGTGAACTGATCTGGTTCGCGTTCCCGGTCGCCATCGTTCTGGAAGCGCGTTACTACCTGAACCGACGTTGGGCTCTGACAAAAACGGATTTTTACCGTGTCGCTGACCTGACGACTATTGCTCTGCTGACCATGGTGTTTTTTCTTTTTCTGAATCGTCAGGACTATCATTTTATTACGACGCTCTTAACCTGGAGCCCGATCCTGCTATTTCCACTTGTCGCGGTTCTGGCCTACAGTTCAACGCCCCGGATGTCGCTGGACATCCTGTTCTACAGCCTGAGAGGACAACGGGAAGCCGTTCAACAATCCTGGGATATGGACTATGTTTACCTGGGCGCATGCCTTTTAGCCGCCGGTCTTGGCAAAGAAGGCAGCTACTACTTCCCGGTCGTCGTCATCATTCTCGGCTGCTCGCTGTACCAGCTAAGGTCACTCCGTTTTACAAAGAAAATCTTCGTTGCCAGTCTATGCGCCATCCTTCTGACAGCGACCGCTTTTCACCACGGTATTCGCACCACGCATCTGAGCATTAAAAAACAAACAGAGCTGTGGATCGCAAGCTGGATCTCCCAACGCACCGACCCTCTAAAAACTCGCACAGCGCTTGGAAAAGTAGGACAACTCAAACTTTCGGATTCGATTGCCTTTCGGATCAAACCTAGCTCAGGTAAACCTGATTTCCCATCACTGTTAGTAGAAGCGGTTTACAATAGCGCCTCTGGCACAGACTGGGAGGTATTTGATCCTCGGTTCAAGACCGTCGAACATGCCGATGATTTCACCTGGCGATTTTCTGAGGCGAGTATTTACCCCTATCCAGAGTCCAAAATCTATCTTGAATTTGATCGTGATAGATCCCTCATTCCGGTTCCATCACAACTGGTAGAGCTCAATGAGTTGCCAGCAACAGATATCAGTATGTCGACCTACGGGGCCATACAGGGTATCGGCCTGATCCCCGCGCCACATTACACCGTGAGCTACGACAGCGAACCCCACTTGGGTGACGTGCCTAGCCCAATAGATTTGCTCGTGCCTGAAGAACACAGGATTTCACTACATCAAGTGACCGATAGACAGACCTCAGTGGAGGAAGCTATTCCTTTCATCCATCAATTCTTCTCTGATTTTAGGTACACACTGTTCCAGAACGATACTGAAAGCACAGACGACCCGCTGGGGCATTTCCTGCAAACAAGCAAGGCAGGTCATTGTGAACACTTCGCCAGTGCAACAACCCTGTTACTCAGGCACTTAGGCATACCCTCAAGATATGTCGTCGGTTACGCGGTTCAGGAATGGAACGACGACATGAAGATGTACATCGTACGCGATCGACATGCGCATGCCTGGGCGAGCGCCTATGTCAATGGCCAGTGGATCCCTATAGATACGACACCGCACCAGTGGCTGCAGATGGAAGAAAACCACTCATCTTTCCTGCAACCAGTCTGGGACACTCTGGGTAACAACCGGTTTCTTTTCGCGCTTTGGTTTAACGACCAGAAGCTCAGCGACTATGAAAAAGCGCTATACGGTATCGGTTTCCTACTCGCAATCATTCTTATCTGGCGTATCGCAACGTCGGAACAGGTGATCATTAAAAGAGAAAAAATCACTAATGCTTCAAACTGGATCCTTCCCGGTGAGGATTCACCTTTTTTTAGAATAGAGGCACAACTATCCATCCTTGGATTTCGGCGAGGCAAAGGCGAACTTATGACCGAATGGCTGATGAGAATCGAAAGGCCGGAACTACTGCCAATGCTCACTAACCATAATCGTTGGCGTTTTGATCCGCAGGGTATTTCTGTCGTAGAAAAAAAGAAACTGGCTGATCAGGTGAAGAGTTGGCTAGACGCCGAGGCCATTCAAAAAACCTAGCCGTCACTGCCCTGGGTTTTTACCGGTTATGGTCTTTAACCCGGCCCTCACGTATTCTTACCGCTGATTCAGAGTCCGCTGACCCTCTTGCATATGACCCTTCCGCACATGACCCTTCCGCACATGACCCTTCCGCACATGACCCTTCCGCACATGACCCCAGCTAGATTTCCTAGAACGACCAAGCCAGACGTTTTATTCGCTGTCACATTCACGGACGGCAGGGCGCAGCGCACCGTCTGCCCTTTCATGCCGTGCAGACCTTCCCTGTGACTATCTCACGGGAACGAACCTGCGTTCTGTGCCTACAGGACAATCGTCTGCTTGCAATAGAAATGGAAGACCCGCTAACCGCTAAACGCTACTGGTCGTTTCCCGGGGGCGGGGTGGAAGAAAAGGAGACACCGGAGGACTGCGCGGTACGGGAAACACTTGAAGAATCCGGCTACCAGGTGGCGTTAACTTCTAATGCCTTTACCAACAACTATCGATTCCGCTGGAACGGCGATACTTACGACTGCACAACTCACTGGTATATGGCTGAATTGGCAAACGAAAAAAAGGCGGAAGTTTACGATGAAGCCTTCATCCTGCAATCATCGTGGTTAACTTGGCCAAGGTGTCGTCAGCTGTTTTTATTCAACCCAGGCATCGTTGCGGCGCTGGATCACTGGCTACCTGTCAAACATTAACGGCGGGTTTACCCTTCGTCTCCAGGTTGATTAAGGTACTCAGACAGACCGTATCCTTTACGTTCACCATCCAGCGTGTATTCCGTCATCCCTTCACCAATATAAGTGACCTGTTCCGAGCGCCGGTTCCGCAGGGGAATGAATCCTTTAACGACGCCTTCCACATGATGCTTGTCACCATTTTCCAGGGTCACGTCTGCGCTTAGCTTCTTGTGAAAACTGGTCCCTGGCTCATATTCAGTCGATAGATCGATATCCGTGATCTGCAGAAGCTCGGTTCCTTTATGGAACATGCCACCTCGTCGGTCGCCGGAAACAGACAAGACCATACCAAGGTCATCGCCATAATTACCGGTAATCCAACGATAAGATGGTACGGATTGCCAAAATCTGGGGCCCCATGAGTGGTCACGAATACCATGGCCGTTAATATTTATAGCGACTTCGCCCTCAATCGACAGCGTACCTTCAACCCGCATATGCTGCTCAGAATGCGCTCTGGCGAAATCATTGCCATCACCCGGTTCACCCACATGCCCGTAAAGAGGACCGACTCCATGGTGAACCAGATCCAGTTTAATTCTTTTGAATGGATTACGCTTAAAGGCCTTGCCAGGGTCTTTCATGTCCCGGGGGTCAAGCATATAAAGCGCGGTCCCATCGTAGGTCGTACGCAACCTTTCACCCGGTTCCAGAACTTCCACTCGAACGCCACCCGCATTCCATTCATCGTTATTTGATATTTCAGGCTTTTTGTAATTAAAAAACACGGACCCGTCACTGTTGAACACAATCACGGTCATTTCCGCATATCCCTCATTCGCCCGGTTCCCGATACGAATAAATCCGCCGCGGTTACTTCCTCTATCAAAGAAATTGAAATAGACAGACTCATTGAAATTGTCTTCAGGACCCAGCGGGTGCGTGTAGTCGTCTTCCGGCTTTATATTTCCAACGATTGTTACCATGAATGTCTCCTTAGGGTAATGCTTTCAGCTACTTAAGGGCATACTACATAAGCGCCAGCTTTAAGTATAATAGCGACCAGATTTTCACAGCAGGATGACACTTGAATATTAAAGCACGTATGGAAGACATCATTGCCAAGGAGGCTGCTGCAATTCGGTCCATTAAGGTAACGGACGATTTTGTGGACGCCGTGAACCTATTGCTTAACTGCCGCGGGAAAGTGATCACCACGGGGATGGGCAAAGCAGGATACATAGCGAACAAGTTCGCGGCGACCCTGTCATCTACAGGAACAGCCGCTTTTTTTGTACATCCGGCAGAAGCGGGTCATGGAGACCTGGGTATGCTGTCCGAAGATGACTGCATTGTTGCTTTCTCAACAAGTGGAAAATCCAACGAAGTGCTGGAAATGCTGACCAACGCAAGCCAAAACCTTGGCGTAGATACGGTAATAGGCGTGACCTCTCACATCGACTCACCTTTGCGCGACCTGTCAAAGGTCGTGCTGGACATGGGGCCTGATATCGAAGAACCCTGTCCAATTAGCACCACCCCCAGCGCCACTATCGCGGTCATGCTGGCAATCTCGGATGCCTTGGCATTAACCTTGATGGAGTTAAAAGAATTCACAACGTCCGACTATCACGCGCGCCATCACAAGGGGTACCTGGGGTCTGTCACTCGCCCCATAACGAGTTACGACGAGTCCTAATCCAATGCAGATAGTCAATCCTGCGGAAATCGCCAAAAAATACCTGCACCAGTTCAAGCAATCGGTGGCACGACTTGAGAGTAACATGCAGGTCGTCGGCTTTATCGCCTCTGATGACCCTCCATCGCTCTCCTATGCCAACGCGACTCGCAGAGTATTTACTGATGCTGGCTTCAACTATGACTTACGCCACGTAAAACGCCTGGAACTTGAAGCAGAAATCATCAAAGCCAATGCCGATCAAAATGTGCACGGCATCTTCATATACTTTCCTGTGTTCAATAACCAGGAAGACGACTACCTGCGAAACCTTGTTCACTATACCAAGGATATTGAAGCCGGTAGCCTTTACTGGACGAGGAAACTCAACACCAATGATCGCTCGGCCACTGACAAAGATATCAACAAGAAAGCGCTTATTCCGTGCACACCCCTGGCTATTGTAAAAGTGCTGGATGATCTCGGTGAGTATGGCGCCGGCGGCCTTCCCCTGGCAGGAAAGAAAATAACTATATTCAATCGGAGCGAAGTTATCGGCAGGCCGCTAGCGGTCATGATGTCAAACGATGGCGCTTTCGTTCTGTCTTTTGATGAACACGGACCGCTTGAGTTTTCGGCTGGCGCGCCAAAGGAAACGAAACTGGACCGCAACCGCGCCCTGGCTCAGTCAGACATCATTATTACCGGCGTACCAGATTCGAATTTCGAACTTGTGAAAGCAGAAGAAGTTCCCGGTAATGCCGTCTGTATTAACTTTTCATCAGAAAAAAACTTTGCCGATGACGTCAAATCGCATGTCAGAACTTTTATTCCCCGAGTCGGTCCAATGACCGTAGCCATGTGTATGCGTAACACCCTTCGATTATTTGAACATTTTCACCATGAGTAGCCTGGATAAGCTGAAGGAACAGAACCTTAAGGCCTACCTTCACTCGCTGGCCGCGAAGACCTCCACGCCCGGGGGCGGGGCCGTCGCGGCGGTGGTTGCGGCAGAGGCCTGTTCCCTTGTCGCTATGGTGGCTAATTTCAGCAAAGACGAAAGGTCAAAAGATATCGCGCGACGCGCTCATGCTTCCATCGCGGACCTTTTGGAGCTTGGGGATCAGGACGCGCTGGCATTCGAATCCGTAATGAAGGCTTTTAGGGGTGAAGGCGACCGATCGAACGCTTGTGAACAAGCTGCAGGCATCCCGGCTCAGGTCATAGGCATTTGCCTGACACACGTAGAAGACCTTGAATATCTTTCTGCTCACGGTAATCCAAATTTAATCACTGATACCGCTATTGCCTCACTGTTGTTCGATTCAGCGCTGAAATCCAGCGAGCTGAATATCCTGATCAATATTAAGGATGTCGATGATGTTCCGGCGAGCCTTAAGGCAGCGATCAACAGCGTACCCAGCGCGACAAACCGGCTTGGGTTCATCGCGAGCGCCATTAGAACGGGCCTCTCATGAGGCGACTACTGATCGCTGGATTGATCCTCCTCGGAAGCTGTAGCGCTCAGCATTCTGCTTCTTCCGCCCCTGCAGACGTTCCCCCGACAGAAATCCAGAAGACCGCGATTCCGAAAACCGCCATTTCCGCATCGACGAAAAAGCGATTCGAAAATCAGATCGCGGAATTCATTTTGCGTGACGTCCAGGAATCATTACCCGGGCTAAAAGGTGCCGAAAGAGTGCAGTTTCTGCGGGAGAAATCAGAACAATTTAACCAGAGCGTTAACAACAACCTGCTGTCCAGCAGATTATTGATGGAAAAAGACATTCTGGACTACCTGCTCATCAGCGAAGACACCTTGCTCCACTCGGACAGCTACGATTCGACCCTGACCGCACTCAGTTCACTTGACTGGAAACCCGATACTTACGAACAAGAGATACTTAAAGAGTTAAACCGAATTGACCAAAAGATTGCGCTGCTCGCCAGCGAGCCAGGCAAAGATACGTTCAATCACTCTGTCCATATATCCCAAGTCCGAAAGACTGCGCTGTATCCTGATGATACGTTCAACGGAAGACAGAATTACCTGGACCGACTATCGCAGGAAATGCTTAACGCACAGGCGAACTGGTTTGACACCTACAACGTCTACAACCCCTCCGAGCTATCGATACTGGGTGAGGAAGGCTCAGCTCGTTCGTTTCTTTACAGCGCTGAGGGCCTGGTGATCAATTTAGATCAGGTGAAAGATTTACCAGCCTTCGAACTGAAATGTCTTGCGGCGTTTTACGGCTTCCCGGGATTACAAAGCTTCATACCCCACCCCGAGAGATCACTGCGCGGATTTCTTGACCTGCCCGCCTACACGCTCGGCTGGGCAGGCTATATCCTGGATGAGATCGGCATCAGGGACCAAAGCAACACCCTGGATTACCTGTACTTTGCACGCCTTCAGTCATCAATGGCACTTGCCGACCTAAAGTTACACAGTAACCGATGGTCGTTGGAAGAAGCCGTGAAGTACATCACCCAACAGACCCCTTATACCGCACACCGAATCACGCTTATGGTCCGGCAGATTCAGCAAAAACCTGGTTACTACGCTGCTGCCTTCGGTGGAAAGATCAGGTTTTCTGAACTAAAAAACCGCTGTTTGGCGGAAGGCAAGCGCTGTCAGGCAGACTTTAATCAACAGGTCATCGATCAGGGGCCAGTACCGTTCGAAATACTGGAACGTCTAATTTTTTAGACCCGGCTAATGCGAGTGATCGTGGCCGTGGGGGCGCGCAGCGAATTGGTCTGAAAGAACCATCAGTTCGGCTTTCGAAAACAACTGCTTTTTTTCCAACAAGATCGTCAATGCATCAAAAAAGTGACTGAAGTACTGATAATCACTATCGTTCCCGCAGGTTTCAATCTGCAGTATTAATTGTTCGCGGAACTCGTCCCAAGTGAACATGCCCTGCTCGCAAAGTGCCCGAGCCATCCCAAATACTCGACTTTGCCATGGCGCATCAAACACAACTTCTCCATTTGCCATCGGCGGGGCACTCAACCCCTGCAGTTCCATCGTGCTCAAGATGGTTTTCCTGGTAATACTTCAACGCCGATCATCGAATCCCTGGTGACAAGTTCAGCAAGCTGTTCCTCTTTAAGATGTTGGGTCCCGGAAGGCCGCATCGGCAGCACCATATATCGGATCTCAGCGCTGGAGTCCCAGACCTGGATATCAACATGATGCCCAAGCCGGACACCCATCTCAGACAGAAGCTGCCTTGGCTCCATGACAATGCGAGATCGATAGGCCGGGTCTTTGTACCACTTGGGTGGCAACCCGAGAACTGCCCATGGATAACAGGAGCAGAGCGTACAAACTACGGCGTTGTGTACCTTGTTCGTATTCTCTACCACAACCAGTTTTTCAACCTGACCGCCTTCAAAGCCAAAGCTTTTAACGACAGAGGTCGCGTCCGTTAGCAGCTGCTTTTTGAACTGAGGATCGACCCACGCCCTGGCCACTAACCTCGCGCCATTCATCGGACCAACCTGTTCACTGTAGCGAGTGATAACATCGTCTACCGCTTCGGCCGTTAACAATCCTTTTTCGATCAGAATAGATTCCAGCGCTTCCGCTCGAATCTCCTGAGGACTTTCATCAGCCATCGACAGACTCCAGATAAGGTTCAAAAAGATCGACACAAACGGAGAACCCAGGCTTACCCCAAAGCACCTCGCTGCTGAATTTGACGGTATATAGATGCTTTGGGTTCTCTCCTTTGCCATGTGCATTGGTGTCGGGAAATACCCAGCCATTGTGATGCATAACGATCTGGCCCCGCTTCCCCATAACATATTCAGGTAACCGAGTATGGTGGCTTACCGCATTAACGAGCGACCTCACTTGATCACCCACCTTGAATTCTGGTGCCCTGACGATAGTACGATCACTGCCAATAGAACTTGGCGGTTGGCCTACAGGATCAGGCGAAGATAAAGGTTGCGCTGCGACCAGATCCTTTCTTGACGCACCGCGGGCAATCGCGCGAACGGTGATTTCTTCCTGGCTGACGATTCCTGCCTCTGTCAGAAGCGTTTCAACCCCACCCAACCAACGGCCATAGTAACCCTGGGTCAGGTACGCTTCAGGATCTATTCGTTCAACCGCATGTCTGAACCGGTCTGTGTTAGACCAGGCCCCCGCCGCAGACCCAGCACCCACCATGGCAAATACTTTAGCCTCCCAGCGATCATGGAACACAGTTTCAGCACCTGACTGGTCAACCCGACCAAACCCCGGCTTGCCTCCTAGATCATGCACCCCTTTCAAGATAGACCTCCCAACTTAGCTTGAACGCTCAAGCGAATCCTCCCTGCTGTCCAAGGTATCCCGGATTTTTTTATACTCTGCTTCGTTCAGGTTAAACCTGGTAAAGATCAGTGCGCCGGTGAGGTAGCACACCAAGGGAAAGATGGCATACAGAACCAGCAATGCGAGTTTAGTTACTTCTGCCTGCTCCTGATTCGGCACGAAGCCTGAACTGCTCAGCACAAAACCCGTTAGCATCAGGGTGATGCCTGTCGCGCTTTTAAATACAAAATTCCAAGTGGCGAAGTAGGTTCCCTCTTTTCGCTTTCCCGATTTGTATTCATCATAATCAATCACATCCGATTGTATCGACGGCGCGACAACCGCGCCGCTCCCGGCACCAAGTCCGCAGATCACAGCAAGAACAGAGATCAGGACGTCGGAACCCTCGACCAGGAAGAACATGCCACCAAACCCAAAACCGGTTAAAAGCATCGAAAATATCCACATGGCCTTCTTCCCGACTCGCCGCGACAGTGGCACCCACAGAGGTACAGAAAAAACCGAGGGGATCAGGTACAACAGAATATAAATCACCGTCTTCTCGGGCCGCATCACAATATATTCAGCGATGTAAGGCGTCAGGATACCGATCGTCGCGCCGCCAAGGTTCTCGATAAAGAACACGACCAGCAAAAGACTCGCATGCTTGTTTTTTATGACATCGCCGAATGCAATAAAGGGGTTTAATTCACCCCGGCCCTGATACTCTGGACGTTCTTTTGTATTAAAGAACATCCAGATTATTAGCGCCGCGGTCACAACACCCGCCATCACAGAAACTACAAAGGCAATTTGCCTCGGGTTCTCACCAGTGATCAGCTGATGCATCGCCACTAACGCCAATAATGACCCTGAATTCCAGATCATGTGCCGCAGTCCGAATATGCGCGTCCGCTCGTGATAGTTTGTTGAAAGTTCTGCGCCAAGTGATGTGTGCGGAACACTAAATGCGGTCATAGAGGTGTAGAAGAGAATGACCGCTGCCGCCATCCATACAATGACCATTGATTCGCTCAACAACTCAGAAGGATTCCACATCATGTAGAAAGTGCCGCAAACAAAGGGCACGGACATCAGCATCCATGGCCTGCGTCTGCCTACCTTCAGGTTTGTTCGATCACTCAGGTAGCCAGCGACCGGGTCTGTCACAGCATCCCATATTCTTGAAACGCCAAAGATCACGCCCATCACTGCAGGAGAAATCAACAAAACGTCGGTGGAAAATTTCATGAGGTAAAGGGAAACCATGAAAAACATGAACCCAACGCCAACCGTCGGGATGTTGTAATTCACAATGACGCTTAAGGGCAAGATCTCACTGCGGCTATTGTTGCTATCTGGACTCACCGAAGGGTCACTAACTGCTTTCCGCCATCGCTGAGGATAGTTGCCAGCGGCGGCGTTTTGGCTGACCGCTTCGATAAGCGGTTGAAAGTGCATCCGCAATATACAGTTCAAACAATAGCGACCTTACCGACGGCCTAAAGTTAGAGATAGACTCCGCCAGGTCTCGTGTTTCCTTATCCAGCACTTTTACGGCTACCCCTGTCGTTTGAAACTCGCCACTACTACCCGAGCTGTCGCTCATTGCGCAATGCAGGCAAAAATCAGGGCTTTCTTCCAGGTCACGGGTACGGGGTGAACTAGGCTCCAAAAAGATAAACACATGCCCATCGCCAATAATCGGAGTGACTGGATGTGCACGGGGTCTCCCATCCTTGCGAAGGGTTGCAAGGTACGCCACTTTACCGTCCAAACGCTCCTGGCCGAAAGCGGCTAGTGCGACATCTTCTCGTTCAAGAACGGCCCATGGTACTGCTTTCATGATCTTCTCTTTTGATAACACCCGCACACTTTAGCATGGTTAATCCGCATTGCCGATCAGGTCAAAATCCAATTCTGGTCGGTAATAGCCACCTTGACGGAACCTTTAAGCACCCCATCAACGTGCTTTAACCCCGGCCCTTGGTGAAATTCTGGAAGCAGCAGCACAGGCCATCATGCCTTCTGGCCACAGACAAGCCGTCACAGCTTGTCTGCGGCCATGCTATCCCTCAGGGACATAACCTGGTCACGATATCGCCGCCCAAAGATTCAGCGTCTGCCGGAAAAACCATCTGACCGTAACCGCCAGTCACAAATTCGTGGCTCGCAGTATCTCCATTCTCCCAGATGATCTGAAACTGATACCGGCAACCTTGCACGAGTGCGGAAGAGACACCCATCAACATAACATGCAGCCCCCCCGGCGTTAACTCATAGCGTTCCCCAGCCGGCACAAGGATCTCCCCGTGAACCATTCTGGTCATACCTTCTTCTTCTACGGTCCGATGGATCATGGCGTGCTTCGCACCGGCGAACTTGATTTCCGCAACCCTCATTTCTTCAGCGCCCTTATTGTCGAACAATCCATAAATGACTGCATTCGATACCCCCGGCGGTGTTGCCCGGGCCCAGGCCTCCACGACCACATCAGATTTCGCGAACAGAGGAAGAGTAACCAGCAGTAGAACGACACAAATACGCATTTCAAAAGTTATCCTGCAAAAATTTAAGTATATCCCAACCAAAGATTTGTAACGATGCCGAGCTACTGACCTTTTTACCGCCCTGGCGTGCTACAATCTCTGCCCCTGCTTCTGAACATCATTTCACCACAATGCTACGAATTGGTGTACTAGCATCTCATCAGGGAACCAACTTTCAGGCTATTGTAAACGCTTGCGAGCAAAACATAGTCCAAGCAAACGTTGCTCTACTTATCTGCAACAACTCCGCTGCGCCAGTGCTGGCCAGAGCTAGAAAATCAGGCGTTCCAACAGTACACCTTTCATCACTCACTCATCCCTCAGCTAGCGCCCTGGATGAATCAATGAACGACCATCTTATTAATGAAAATATTGACCTGGTCGTGCTCGCTGGTTATATGAAAAAACTCGGAAGCCGCGTACTAGAGGCCCACAGAGACCGAATCATCAATGTACATCCGTCGCTGCTTCCCCGTCATGGCGGTCCAGGATTTTATGGCTCGCGAGTCCACCAGGCAGTCATCGAGTCTGGCGATAGTGAAACTGGCGCTACTGTTCATCTGGTCAATAACGACTATGACATGGGCAAAACGCTATTGCAGGAGAAAATTAGCGTCAATCTCGATGATACCCCTGACAGCCTTGCAGCGCGACTGCGCCCTATTGAACATAAGCTACTGATCGAAGTTATCCAACAATTCTCGGCAGGAAAAAAATGACCACGATAGAGAACATGAACGAGAAGACAACGGCAAAAATCATGAAAAGAAAAACACCCAAACCAAAGAACCCAAGAGCGCCTATTGCCCTGATGACCTGCGAATCCGGACGCGAGTTCGCGGAATCTGTGGCTTCACAAATGGGAACAAGATTGCTGCCAACCAACGAAACCTGGTTCGCCTGCGGAGAGGGAAAGTTCGAAATCGGCGCCAATGTTCGCGGTCACGATGTCTATATCTTTCAGTCGACTGCTGGCCCCCAGGATAACCGGAGCATTTACGACAGGTTTCTGATGCTGCTTCATGCCATAGAAGCAGCTGCACTTTCAGACGCTCAGTACATCACCGCCGTTATCCCCTATTACCCCGGCGCGAGACAAGACAAACGAAAAGGCAGAACACGAGAAGGCATCAGCGCAGGACTTTTCGCAAGAATGATGCAAAGCGCAGGAACAGATCGCGTGATGACTGTTGAGATTCACAATGATTCCATCGCCGGCATGTTCAATCCATCAATGTCTCATCTGGAGAATGTATTTCTGACCAGGCAACTCGTTTCCTGGTTACGCCGTCAGGGTTTAACCGGCGAGGTGGTCGTGTCACCGGATGTTGGTTATCTCGAAAGAGCCCGCGCGTATGCGGAAGAACTGTCTGCGGATCTAGCTGTCCTGTCAAAAGAAAGGGATTACTCCAAGCCAAGTCATGTGTTCCGTTCTACGTTGATAGGCGAGGTCAAAGACCGCGACGTACTGCTGGTTGACGACATTATTGATACAGCAGGCTCCGTCGTTGCTGCGATCGATGAGTTAAAAAAGCAGGGTGCCAGAAACATCAATGTCGCTTGCGTGCACCCACTATTTAATGGCTCCGCATGGCAACGACTGAGCGACATACGAACCCGCGCCGAAAACGAGGGCTGGCAATTTAATATGGTCGGTACCAGTGTTATTCGCCATGACAACCCCCCCCCCTGGTACCATACCTTTCGTATTGAGCCCCTGATCGCGCAGGTATTAGGGAAGATCAACTCAAGGGGCAGCGTAACCGGGGTACAGAACGAGGCGCCTTGACAAGCGCCGCCGATCAACTATGCTATCTCCCGTGAATTCACTCAGCATCACAATAATCAACATACTGATGATTATTCCGCCACGAACGGTGGGTTGATGCGTGAGCAGCATTGAAAAACCCGCCAAAGGCGGGTTTTTTTTTGGCTGCTTCAGGACAGGACTATGACAGATTCAAGCAACCCAACGACAGATTCAACCAACCCAACCGGTGACAACTTCAGCTTTATTGATGCCGAGCACGCTGTGCTCAAATTCTGGGAGTCATCCGATGTGTTCAAACAATCACTGGCCCAAACGGAAAGTGGGAAGCCCTACATCTTCTATGATGGCCCTCCGTTTGCCACCGGATTACCGCACCACGGACACCTTGTCGGCTCCATCCTGAAGGACGCGGTTCCTCGATATTTCACCATGAAAGGGCGATATGTTCAGCGCCGGTTTGGGTGGGATTGTCACGGCCTTCCTATCGAACACGAGATCGACAAGGCTCTGGGTATGTCTTCAATCGAGGCAGTCGAGAAACTCGGGGTTAAAGGATACAACGACCAATGTCGAGGAATCGTGCAGCGCTACACCAGCGAATGGCAAAAGACGATTAATCGAATCGGCCGTTGGGTTGATTTCGATAATGATTACAAGACGATGGACCCCTGGTACATGGAGTCCGTATGGTGGGTTGTCAAACAACTCTGGGAAAAGGACCTCATCTACAGGGGTGAAAAAGTCGTTCCATTTTCGACCGCGCTTGGCACTATTCTTTCAAATTTTGAAGCAGGATCCAACTACCAGGACGTCCAGGATCCGGCCGTCACTATTTTGTTTAAGCTGGAGAACGTCAATAAGTACATAGCAGCTTGGACCACGACACCGTGGACTCTCCCGTCGAACCTTGCCTTGTGTGTCGGCAAAGACATCGATTACGTAGAAGTACGTGACCAGGAATCCGGCAAGATCGTTATCCTTGCGAAAGAGAGACTAGACGCGATAGGGAAAACAAAACAACTGGAAGTCATCGCAGAGTTTAAAGGCGCTGAATTGGTTGGAACGCGTTACGAGCCTCTCTTCCCCTACTTCTCGGAACATCAGAATGACGGTGCGTTTGTTGTCTTGGAGGACAACTACGTTACTACCGACGCTGGCACGGGCATCGTTCACCAGGCCCCGGCATTCGGCGAAGATGACTTCCGCGTCCTTCGATCTGCAGGAATAAGGGTCGCACCCTGCCCCGTTGATATGGAAGGCAAGTTCACGGACGAGGTGATCGACTTCAAGGGAATGCATGTAAAAGAAGCCGACAAGCACATTATTCGACACTTGAAAGAGAAGGGTAATCTCTATATTCAAGAAGTTATCAATCACAGCTACCCATTTTGTCCCCGCAGCAACACGCCAATCATCTACCGGACTATTGATTCCTGGTACGTAAGGGTTGAGCAGATGAGAGATCAACTCCAGGCCGCGAATGCCCAAATCAACTGGGTTCCGGGACACCTGAAAAATGGACGGATGGGTAACTGGCTTGAAGGCGCGATCGACTGGGCGATATCCCGTAACCGATATTGGGGTACACCTCTACCCATATGGATTAATGATGAAACCGGCAGCCAGGTGTGCATCGGTTCAAGGGAAGAGCTTGAGAAACTGACTGGCTCGCATCCGGACGATCTTCACAGGGAGTACGTTGATCCACTGACCTTTACGGTCGCCGGTGAACCGGGTGTTTACAGGCGTATCGAGGAAGTGCTCGACTGCTGGTTCGAATCAGGATCCATGCCGTACGCGCAGCTGCATTACCCCTTCGAAAACGAATCAATGTTCGAACAGGGCTTCCCCGCAGAATTCATCGCCGAGGGCCTTGACCAGACTCGAGGATGGTTCTACACACTGATCGTCCTGGGCACTGCACTCTTTGGCACACATCCCTTCAAAAATGTGATCGTGAACGGAATCGTTATGGCTGAAGACGGCAAGAAAATGTCGAAGAGCCTTAGAAACTATTCTCCGCCTGACGATTTGATGGAAACCTACGGTGCCGATGCGCTTCGTCTTTATCTGATCAACTCGGGGCTCGTAAAAGCAGAGGAACAGCGGTTTGCAGACAGTGGCGTTAAAGATATGGTTCGGCGCGCACTGCTTCCCTGGTTAAACGCCTATAAATTCCTAAACACCTATACCCAGATCGACAACTGGCAACCGGACGACAGCAGACCCGATTCCACCAACATCATGGACCAGTGGATTCTTTCCAGACTTGAATCCCTGAAAGCAAACATCGCGACAGAAATGGAAAATTACAGGCTCTACAATGTAGTGCCTGCATTATTCGATTTTATAGAGGATCTAACCAACTGGTATATCCGTCTTAACCGATCACGATTCTGGGCAGAAGGAGACGTTCCAGACAAATTTTCTGCCTACCAAACCCTTTATGACACCTTGTATGAACTCAGCCTCTCGATGGCGCCATTCGCACCGTTTCTGTCGGAGACCATCTATCAGTCACTTAGAAACCTGTCGAATTCAGAACTGCCGATTTCAATACATCTGTGCGCCTACCCTGAATCAAACAACAACCGAATCAAGCCTCTGTTGGAACAGGCTGTGACCCGGATGCAACATATTATTCTTCTGGGTAGACAAAAACGAAATCAGGAAAAGGTGAAAACTAAATACCCTGTCGGCAAACTCACGGTCGTCCATCGTGATCCTGAACTGCTTGAAGAAATCGCCCGACTGGAGGATTACCTGAGGGATGAACTTAATGCTAAAACCATCGAGTACTCGACCGAAGAAGGTCAATACATTCACCTCTATGCAAAACCAAACTCTCCGGTGTTAGGGAAAAGACTGGGCAAGGACTTCAAGCACTTTAAGCAATTGATTGAAGGCCTGGACAGCAACACCATCGAAGAGTTTCAGAAAATTGGAAGTCTTAAGATAGATGGCCAGTCCTTTCAGCAGGATGACATCCTTATTTTCAGGGAAGCAAGGGAAGGAACGAACGCTGTCTCTGACCGGTTCATCTCAATCGATATGGACTGCACGCTGAACGAGGAACTTGTCAGGGAAGGCCTTGCTCGCGAAGTCGTCAATCGCATCCAGAAGTCACGCAAGGATTCTGGCTTCAACGTCAGCGATAGAATCAGCGTCACGATTAACAGCGGTGGTCGGTTACTCGAAGCTATTAAGGCACACGAGGACTATATCAAGCAGGAAACGTTGACGCTGGATCTACAGTACGTTGACGAAGCCGGAGAAATGGCGTTCGATATTGATGATGAATCGATATCTCTCAGTATGGCAGTGACCGGATAGTTAGCACGCCAGGGGTAACCGATAATCGGAACCCCCGGCCCCAAAACCGTTATCAGGACGGTCGCCATGCGCCGTTAGCGGGCGTGTTGCGCACTTGAGCAAGGTCAACATGACGTTAAGGCGGAAATACGCCAGCAAACCCAATCGCTGGCGTATCAGTGACCATAATCGGCGCGACGGGTTTTGTTCGCTATACCGTATGTACTCAAAAGGTCACGACGCTAAGTCTTCACTGCTGTATAGCGTAATATGCCATATTATGATTCAAGCCACTGCTCCTGGAGACGTATGGACGATCTACTAGCACTATCTGTCCGAGACCTTGCTAAAGCAATCCGCAGCAAGCAGACGACAAGTAAACACTTAACCAAGCTGTTCCTCGACCGAATCGAGGCTGTCAACCCGAATCTGAATGCCGTTATCCGACTTGAGCCTGAAATCGCGATGAAGTACGCAGAGCGCGCGGATACAGCCATGCAGAACGGCGAGACACCCGGAAAACTTTTTGGTGTGCCCATGACGATCAAGGACTCTCTGGATACCTTTGACATGATAACCACGTGGGGAACAGAAGGTCGCCGGGAATTTCGGCCGGGGAAAGATGCCACCTGTGTCGCGCGCCTGCGTAACGAAGGCGCGATTTTGATGGGTAAAACCAACACACCCGAATTTACCCTTTCCTTTAAGACCGATAACCTGATTTTTGGACAAACAAACAATCCATTCGATACCTCCAAAAGCCCAGGCGGCAGCAGTGGTGGCGCGGCGGCTATTATTAGTGCTGGCGGCTCCCCTTTTGATGTGGGAACCGATACCGGTGGCAGCATCCGGTTACCCAGTCATTTTTGCGGGATCAGCGGAATCAAACCCACCACCGGACGCATACCCTGCACGGGTAATGCTCTGCCAATCAGCGGTGTCATCGCGACGCTTACACAGCCAGGTCCGATGGCAAAATCTGTAGACGACCTTGTGTATCTGCTGGATATCATGGCGGGTCCGGATAATATCGACCCTCACGCTATGCCATGTCCCTTAACAGACCCTTATGCAGTAAACGTCGCTGAACTCAAGATTGGTTACCACACAGACAACGGCATAAAAACGCCAGATGATCCAATTATATCAACGATCAAGTCCATCGTGGATCTGCTCAGTGCTCATAAAATGGTGGCATCAGAGGTACGCCCAAGTGGTATTGAAATGGCAGGTCTTATATTTGGTCACCTGCTGGCTGCTGACAACTGCGATATGATTAATATGCTGCTCGAAGACAGCCAGACGATCACCCCGTCACCCGTCATAGCTGGTATCCTTGAAGCCGCCGGAGATCCAATAAGCGCGCCCGAATATGCCCAGGCGATCAATCTTTGGCACAACTTCCAGAGCTCCATGCTTAGTTATTTCGAGCAATTCGATATACTGATCTCTCCCGTCAATGCGCATACAGCCATCGCCCACGATCAGCAGGAAGACTTTGCTGCCTATTCCTATACAACAGCCTATAACCTGACCGGGTGGCCATCGGTAGTGATCCGGGCGGGTACGGACCCAGATGGATTACCGATTGGCGTACAAATCCTGTCCCGTCCTTTTCGGGAAGATCAGTGCCTTGCAGTAGCGTCCTGGCTGGAAGCCAAACTGGGAGCATTTCCTGACGCCAGTCATTCAAACTTGAATGCCACTGCGCAAAATAGGGGAATCAATGTATAATCGAACAATCGCTTTAAGCACTAAACTCACGCTATTCCAGCGATAAGCTGGCTCTTGACGCCCGAGCTGTTACAAGCTCCGGCACAGTTTTATGTCAACAGCAACATTAGAACCTGCAGGACTAAAGATGAAGATAAGACAGACTATTGCGTGCGCTCTAAGCGCCGTCATCCTCACGTCGGCCTCAGTTCACGCCGAAACACTGGAAGAAATATACAATCTGGCCGTGACTAACGACCCACAATTGGGCTCTGCTCAGGCTGTATTCCTATCGCAGAACGAGGTGGTCGCCCAAAGCAGGGCACGGATTTTGCCAAACGTTTCACTGGTCGGCCAGACCTCTAACAACATGCGCCGCATCCCGACCAACCCCTCTCCACCCTCCAGCAATTTCAACGATCACAACTGGGCCGCCGTATTAAACCAGCCGATTTTTCGCCTGGACAGCTGGTATAGTTTTCAACAATCAAAAAGCATTCAAGCTGAAGCCATCGCCAATTTTGCCGCGGAACAACAGGCATTGTTAGTCCGGGTTTCACAAAGTTACTTCGCCATACTTGATGCTAACGCTGCATTATCAGCGACTAATGCAGAGCGAAATGCTGTTCAGAGGCAACTCGAACAAGTTCAACAACGGTTCGACGTTGGACTCGTCGCCATTACCGACGTTCTGGAATCACAGGCAGCTTACGACACTTCCACCGTCAATGTCATTGAATCAGAGGGAGCGCAATCGACTGCCTTCGAACCTTTATTCAGACTAACAGGTCGAAATCTGACAGTAGTCAGTGCCCTGGTAGAGGATTTCCCCGTCAAATACCCGGACCCGCAGAATGAAGACGCCTGGGTTGATACCGCGTTTCAAAATAACTATTCCCTGATCGCAGCACGAGCAAGACTCCGCAGCGCCGAGCGAGGATTACAGATCGCTAAAACAGGCCATTACCCCACAATCGACGGACAGGTTGCGTGGTCCCACAATGTATCGGGGTCTAACAACTTCCTGGGAAACAAGGTTGACCAAAGAAGTCTTTCCCTGAACCTTAGTATCCCTATCTACCAAGGTGGAGGTGTTAGATCGGGTGTTAAACAGGCCGGTTACAACCTAGAGGCCGCTCGGCAAAACCTTGACTTGGTAGAAAAGCAAGTCGCTGAAGCTACACGTATTCTCTACACCGCCATCAACACCGATGTGGCAAGAGTCCGCGCCAGATTACGTGGTATCGAGTCAAGCCAGAGCGCTTTGGATGCAACCCAAACCGGTTACGAAGTAGGAACACGTAATATCGTAGACGTTTTGAACGCCCAACAGAGCCTGTACCTATCCCAATTTCAGTACGCAAAGTCTAGATACACTTATGTCATAGATACCCTGCTGCTGAAACAGTCTGTTGGCACCCTAAATCCAGAAGACATTTACTCACTAAGTCGCTTTCTTGACAACGAGGAAAAAATCTCCAGAAACACGCCAACCACTCGATAGATCTATTAATGATGCGCATTTTTGGAGCCACTTTAATCATTATTGCGGTCACCGTTGGGATTTTTGTATCTGCGACCAATGAAGAAAACCCAACGGCCATCGCTACCGCTGAAACCGCGCCGGCGTTTTTGACTAACGATGAAGAAAACAACATATCGGTCTTCAAAAGCGCCAGCCCAAGCGTTGTCTTTGTCACCAACACGCAACTGCGAAGACAACGTTTTTCACTCAATGTCATGGAAATACCGAGGGGCAGCGGCACTGGCTTTATCTGGGACGAATCGGGGCTAATCGTGACGAATTTCCATGTCGTGCAGGGCGCCAACAAAATTACCATCGAGCTTCAATCAAACAAGAGCTATCAAGCGACTGTTATTGGAACCGCTCCAGAAAAAGATATCGCACTTCTGAAGATCGATGCACCAAATGAAAATCTACAACCTTTACCTCTAGGTGACTCGACATCCCTGGCGGTCGGCAGAAAGGTCCTAGCCATAGGTAACCCTTTCGCACTGGATACAACACTGACGGTTGGCGTCGTCAGCGCATTGGGTAGGGAAATAAAATCGATCACAAACCGAACAATCAAAAACGTTATTCAGACTGATGCGGCCATTAACCCTGGTAACTCAGGGGGGCCGTTGCTGAATTCAAACGGCGAGTTGGTGGGTGTCAACACCGCCATCTATTCTCCGTCGGGCGCAAGCGCAGGGATAGGATTCGCTATTCCCGTGAATGCAGTCAAGGTAATCATTCCCCAGTTGATCGAACACGGTAAGTTAATCCGTCCTGTTTTAGGTATCGAGACATTAACCGACTACTGGACGCGTCGCCTGAGAGTAAAAGGCGTTGCTATCCTGTCAGTCAGAGAAGGCCTTCCAGCGGCCGAGGCTGGTATGATAGGCGTGAGAGAAGACCGACGTGGCAAAATTCACCTTGGTGATGTGATCATCGCAATCAACGGCAAAAACGTCACTAATGAAGACTCACTGCTCAACCAGTTGGAACAATTTTCACCCGGCGACACCGTCGAAATCACTACGCTCAAAGACGAAAAAATACATAATTACAAGGTGCAACTGGTAGCACCGGAAGCATAAATGTTCCTTTACGATCTGAACCGTAACCAAAAAGAAGCCTTTATATGCCTGGCTCACGTCGTCGTCGTATCGGATGGAGAGTTAAGTCCAGGGGAGCAGCAGATGATGGGCGAACTGAAAAGGGAGATTGGTCTCTCTTCAGAGTTCGAACCCCACTACATGCCGATTGATGGTATTGGAGACATTTTCAATACAAGAAGTTCAAGGGTTGCCACCATTATTGCGTTGATCAGACTCGGTTATGCTGATGGCGAATTTGAGATAGAAGAACAGTTTTTGCTAAGAGAAATCTGCGCAACTTTCGAGGTCACGGAACCAGACTTCACGATCATCGAGAACTGGGTTCGTCGTCTGGTCGCGCTTGAAAGAGAAGCTCGAGCTTTTATGTGAATAAACCTCGACCGGTATTAGCTGGGCTAACCCTGATCGTTCTGCTAAACGTGATCGTTCTGCTTAGCAGCTGCACTAACCACTCCACTGGGCACTTCGCGAGCCACTCCACGAGGCACTCCGATAACGAGACTGAACAGAAACGCACTGGTGAAATACTACTGGCCACTCCGCCGAAAGACTGGATAAGTATTTTCCAGCTCAAAAATGACAGCACACGTCTCACTGACTTTATTCCCCCAGGCCAAAGTAAAAATAACTGGTCAACGAAAATATCATTTGAAGCACTCTCAACAGAAACGCTATCACTTGATCCTATTGAACTTTTATTCCTTGAAGCCGAGGCAGATCAGTCGAGGTGTAACCGTGTTAGTCACTACAATATTTTCTCTGGCCTGGAGAATAACTATCAGACGTCAGTACGGTTGTTTCTTTGTGGCGAAAATACGTTCACCCACCGTGGTGAGATTAAGCTGATAAAAGCCATCAGAGGGGACGGCTACCTCTACTCTGTACGAATAGTAAGAAGGACGGCCCCCTTTGACGTGAACAAGGAAGATATCACCCAACAGGAAGTTGCACTCTGGTCGACTTACCTACGCAAAATCTCGGTCTGCGACGGGTCTACGGAGCATCCATGTCCTAAGACTGAGTCTGAGCCTGAGCCTGAGTCTGAGCCTGAGCCTGAGCCTGGGAAAAACCCTGAAAACCAGACCGAAACCCGGTTAAAAACTTACTGAAACTCGGGTCAATAGTGCAACCTTCGCTGGGCGCTCGGCCCGTTGCCGGCCCAAAGGACTGTGCAAAACTGGTTTAGTGAATCTACGCACGAAACTACATCAATTTACCTACTACCTATTCCCTGGTCAGTGCATCCTGTGCAAAAGCCTGACCTCCCGTGCGCTGGACATCTGTCTGGCCTGCGAATCAGAATTACCCTGGTTAGGAAACTGCTGCCCCTATTGCGCTGAACCATCCACAAACATACTTCCTTGCGCCCGGTGCCTGCAGCAGCCGCAAACCTTTAGCGCAACCCTGTGCGGGTTTGAATATCGATTCCCGATTAATACCCTCATACATGCTTTCAAAGACAGCCAGCACCTTTGCTCTGGCTATGTACTTACCCACCTCGCTTATGAGCGTCATCGAAAAACGCTGAGCAGTATCTCGGTAGAGGATCTACTTGTTGTACCCGTGCCGCTACATCCTCGAAAATCCCGTGTAAGAGGCTTTAATCAATCACACTTGATCGCTCAGCAACTGGCAGAGCTGATACCAGCAACGCTGGACCAGACACTGCTGTACCGGGTGATTGATACACCAGATCAAAAAAATCTTCCCCTGTCAGCAAGGAAAAAAAATCTAAAGGATAGCTTTCAGGTAGCACGGAATCTAAAAGGAAACCGCGTTTTGCTGGTAGACGATGTCGTCACAACAGGAACAACAATCACGGAGATATCACGTTGCCTCCTTGAATCAGGCGCTTCCGATGTCGTCGTTTTCGCCGTCGCTCGAACCCCCCCGTAACCACTCTTACTCGCTTTCCTGCAGTCAAACAGTCGGTATGTTAAAGTCCTTCTTTTTTTAGTAATGAGCGCTATGGACTGGGAACATTCCACCATCAGTAAAGACTTCAACCCAGGTTTAACTGAGCCTGAAGCATCTGAGCAAAGTTATCACATCGTCATCTCGGACGGCGAAGTGCTTTGCGTTGACGGCCAGCACCCATGGCGCCCGCTTACCGGCAATGAATTTCAATGGTGCGGCCTGGATGCCGTTTCATCGCACTATCTTGGTGATCTTGGCGGCACCCCTATCTATGCAGTCGAAGTTGACCCTGATGCAGATGAACCCTCAGGTTACGGTTTCGAATCCTTGTGGTCATTCCTGACCAGCGTCGAACAACCTGTATTTTACCTGATCGGCAGAGCCAAGCAGGTCATCGAGTGGCATCAGCATCATCACTTTTGCGGCGCATGCGGGCAGGTAACTTCAACAACACCCCTGGATCGCTCAAGGAAATGTGAGTCCTGCAACATCGCCTTCTATCCCAGGTTGTCTCCATCCATCATTGTCCTAATCAACAGGGGCGAAGAAATTCTTCTTGCCAAAAATGCTCACGCTCGCGGCAATTTCTACAGCACGCTGGCGGGTTTTGTAGAACCGGGAGAATCCATTGAAGAGACGGTCCATCGCGAAGTGTTCGAGGAAGTCGGGCTCAAGGTCAAGAACCTCAAGTACTATAACAGCCAATCATGGCCCTTCCCGAATTCACTGATGCTTGGTTTTCACGCTGAATACGATAGTGGTGACCTGGTATTGCAGGAAGAAGAAATTGCAGATGCACAATGGTTCCATTACAACGATCTTCCGCACAAACCAGCGATGATGTCCATTTCTGGATGGTTAATAGATGACTTCATCAAACGGATGGATTAGGCGACAGGTTTTACTCGCAGGCATTCTACTGTCCCTGTTTGTTCATCCATCCTGTTATGCAGACCATCTCAGGGTAGGCGTAGCCGCCAATTTCAGATCAACGCTCGAGAAAATCGCAAGTAGCTTTGAGCTCGAGCACCACACAAAGGTGGAAATAAGCGCCGCCTCAACAGGTGCACTTTTTGCTCAAGTAAAAAACGGGGCGCCTTTTGACATCCTGTTTGCGGCAGATAGTCACCGCCCGGCGTTGCTTGAGTCAGAGGGTCACACCAGATTAAGACGAACCTACGCGTATGGCCAACTGGTATTCTGGACACCCGGCCAACCGGCTAATGAGACCGCCTTGAAACAGTACAATGGAACTATGGCAATCGCGAACCCAAGGCATGCACCCTACGGCAAAGCAGCGACAGATACCCTAGAACTCATGCAGGTTAAACCAAGTCGACTTGTTTACGGCACCAACATCGCCCAGGCTTTCAATTTTGTAAGGACGGGCAATGCTCCAGCAGGATTAGTCGCCCTTTCGCTAATCAGGCACTTGGATGTACCGGCTATCGAAGTCTGGGTTGTTCCTGCCGAGTCCTATGCACCCATTGAGCAACAATTAGTCGTGCTGAAGAATGCATCCAGCAAAGCCGAGCTATTTGTCGCTTACATTTTCACCCATGTCACCACCCAACTCATCGAAAAATCAGGATACCTGGCAGCGGATGCGAGCCACCACGTGGGCAAGGGTACGGCTACTATTGCCAGGCTTGGCGCTGATCGATGATGGACTCGGACCTGGTCTCCTTATGGCTCACACTCAAGCTTGCTGGCGCGACAACGCTCGTTCTGATTCTCTTGGGCACGCCATTAGCGTGGTGGTTGTCCCAGCGCTCCCATTCTAACGAAACAAGCTGGCTAGGTAACACGCTGCGAAACATCGTTGAACCCCTCGTGGCCTTGCCGATCGTTCTACCGCCAACGGTCGTTGGCTTTTACCTTCTACTGGCATTCTCTCCTAACAACCTGCCCGGAGAACTCTGGCAATCCGCAACCGGAACCACCTTGGCATTTTCTTTTTACGGGCTGGTGGTGGGCTCGACGATCTACTCACTCCCCTTTTATGTACAACCACTGCAGGTTGCTTTCAGTGCACTGCAACGAGAGTTGATTGAAGCGGCCGCAACACTGGGCGCATCGCCGCTGGATCGGTTCTTCAGCTTGATCGTTCCACTTTGCCGTAGAGGTTTCATCATCGCCATCTGTCTATCCTTTGCCCATACCGTCGGTGAGTTTGGCATTGTACTCATGATCGGTGGCAATCTGCCTGACGAAACCCGAGTGCTGTCCATTGCGCTTTTTGATCACGTTGAGGCGCTCGACTATGGCAAAGCACATGTCCTGGCGGGCGGTTTACTGGGTTTTTCTTTTGTTACGCTGTTCCTTCTTTACGCCGTAGACAGGCACTGGCAAAACAGCACACGGACAACTTAGGGGCCTTATGTCACTTTTAATCCAGGCCAAAGTAAAACGACAAGGCGGTTTCGAACTCAACGTTGACGTTGCCTTTCCTGACAGGGAAGTGTCTGCACTCTTTGGTCCGTCGGGTTCGGGAAAGTCCACCATCCTGAGATTGCTAGCCGGACTGGACCATGTGCCTGGTACTCGTGTGAGTTTTAATAAGGTCGTATGGCAAGACGAGAGGACCTTCGTAGCCCCTAATCAACGTCATATTGGCTACGTATTTCAGCATCTTAATTTGTTTCCCCACCTGAGCGTGTCCGGGAACCTGGATTATGCTGAAGCTCGCCGACAAAGCGGCGGAGGATTAAGCAGGCACGACCTTCTGGATATCCTGAACCTTTCGAGTCTTCTTGAAAAACGACCCCGACAGTTATCGGGAGGAGAACAGCAACGCGTCGCCATTGCTCGCGCCCTACTATCCAATCCTGACCTGATCGTGATGGATGAACCACTTGGGTCCTTGGACCAAGCCGCGAAGGACCGAATCCTTCCTTACCTGCAACGACTACACAGGTCCTTGGAGATACCCATTATTTATGTCAGTCATGCATTGGACGAGATCCTGTACTTTGCAGACACCGTGTTTGAAATAGCAGATGGGAAGATCACAGGAGAGAGCTCTGTGATTGATTTCTCAGTCTCTGGCACCCACATAGGCACCCACATAAATCAGCCAGAGGCTGCTGCGATCGTATCCTGTCGCGTCAAGTCAGAAAACAAACAGTACGCCCTGACAGAGTTGCAGTTCGAAGATACGCTGTTGCTCGTTTCTGCGGGACCGTTGGTAAACGGGGAATCAGTTCGAGTAAAAATTCCGGCCCGGGATGTCAGTCTCTCAAGGCAGCGAAATGAATCCAGTATCATTAACGTTATTGCGACTACAATAGCGCACATCCATGACCCTGAAACCGGCGCCTCTGCAGTTGTTAAGTTAAAATGCGGAAACCAATTTCTACTCGCGCTAATTACAAGGAAGTCACTCCAGGAACTGCGTTTCGAGATAGGTGAGCCCATCTTCGCGCAAATCAAAGGCGTCGCATTAATGACACAGCATGACTCATAACGAACATCCTTTTTCCCGACTTAACCCTGATTTCATCATGGATGCGATTGAATCCGTCGGTTACCAATGCGATGCCCGGAACCTGGAACTGAACAGTTACGAGAACAGGGTCTACCAGATTGGTATTGAAGACAACGAACCAGTCATCGCCAAATTTTATCGTCCAGACCGCTGGTCTCTTGCGCAGATAAAAGAAGAACACGATTTCACCATCGAGCTCAAAGATCACGGTCTATCAGTCGTTGCGCCGTTAACCATCAACGACAAAACATGCTTTCAATATGACGGCTTTAACATAGCCATTTTCCCACGACGGGGTGGCAGAGCTCCGGCGGTTGACGATCTTGGCTGTCTTGAAGTACTTGGACGATTCATCGGAAGGTTGCACGCCGTTGGTGCCAGTGATCGCTTTTCATATCGCCCTACCATCAGTATTGAAGAATACGGCGTTTCCTCTCGTCGCTTTTTACTCGATCAACATTTCATCCCAGATGAGCTTCGGGAGTCTTACTCTACGATCACTGAGCCCCTGCTTAAGTTGATTCAGGACCGGTTCGATCTTGCTGCCCCGGCGTTGATTCGACTTCACGCCGACTGCCATATGGGTAATGTGCTGTGGAGAGAGGATCAACCTCATTTTGTGGATTTTGATGACGCACGAATGGGCCCAGCTATACAGGACCTGTGGATGCTTCTGTCCGGTGATGAAGATTCCCAGTCAATACAAATGAACAGAATATTGAAGGGCTATCGTGACTTTCAGGATTTCAACACCAGCGAGTTATTGTTGATTGAACCGCTGCGAACCCTGCGAATGATGTACCACGCCGCATGGCTCGCCAGACGATGGGACGACCCTGCTTTCCCCAGGGCATTCCCCTTTTTCAACACCCAAAGGTACTGGTCAGAACACATCCTGGAGCTTAGGGAACAATGGGCTGCCATCGAGGCGCCCGCTATTTCATTGTATCTTTAATCAGGTTTTTTCTGCGTTACCAGAATCCAAATTCAGAACCCGCTGGCGATGAAGAACCGGGTTCGCATACATCCTTAACCAATAAGACCTGTACTCACGCGGACAGCTTTTCAGCCGCTTTGTTAGTGTGAGCAGTTCCTTTTTCTGTATCGTTGGCACCCGGTGTGACAATGATTCGTACTCAGGCAACCCCAGTTTAGACATGGCCCAATAGTTAATGGGAAAAAGTTCCAGGTTAGAGATGATCTGGCGATCAATTTCTGCCGCAACCTCATCAGCACTCTCAAACTCTCCATCCAGAGGCTTGCCAAGCCTTAGTATGACCTTGCCTTTCTGGCCGTTTAACCCCCGGACGAGTGACAACAGGTCTTCACCGGGAGGTTTCCCATACTCACCGTCTATTTCAATTTTGCCGAGCTCCGTTGCCTTTAACGTGTCACACGGATCGAATTCATAGGAAATCGAAAGCGGAACAATATTGAGCGATCTGATGACTTCAGCAAGAGGTTTCTTTCGATCCGCCAGGGCAAACATCTTGATAATGGCAGGATCAGTTACGTCCAGGCCATTCTTGCTCCGGCCTTCACTCTGCGCGATCCAGATGGAATGCCCCGTCTGAATAGAATGTTTGATGTATTCGGAGGCTTGAATCAATGCCGCATAAGCTTTTCTGACGCCCTCGACTGAACGCTTGATAAAAAAACCCTTATTCAACCGCATCAGTGATGTAGCAAAGTCACGCTGGACCAGGTTATCCCCGATCGCAATCCGAACAGTTTCCAGGTTATTCAGATAAAGCGCATAGTCGAGCAACATCGAATCACCTGCGATGTCGCGGTGATTGCTGATGAAGAGGTAAGCCTTTCCGCTTGCCAGAGAATCAAACCCTTCGTAAACAAACTCTGTCGAACCGTCGCGAACAAGCTTCTTCGCATAATCAGCGACGATTTTCTGGAAACCCGCAATATCATCTATGTCCCGGATGGCCCGTTTGAGGTACAAAGATATCGCTGCTGATACTATTCCAGGGAAAAACCGGCTCAGCCGAGGAACCAGCCAGCCGGCAAGAAACCCGGTGAGTTCTGGGTCAACGACCAACTTCGCGAGCGCATCAGCGACTTCCTCATCGTGATAGGGCCTTATATCTTCAAATTCACTCATACAACGATGGAGTAAGGATTCAGCAAACAATTATCCAGTGTTTCATTTCGAAACGCATGTAGTAATCACGAGAATTTACCCTTCGACGACTTACATTTAAAAACCCCAGTCGCGGTAGTCTATAAGTTAGTAAACTCAGCAAGGTCGAAGCTGAGTATTGGACAATACCCAGGCATGCTATGGATGAAACCACGCTACACATCACCCTATAGACTCAAGTACTTTTCACTCCAAAATCCGGCAGCAGACTCGCCGCGATCAGGAATATACCCGCCACTATTAATATAACGAACACTGACCTTCGTACCAGATGATCTGGCACCCGCTGAACATAGCGACTGGCCACCAGGGTCACAACAATAACCAAAGGGATAGCAACAGCACTCACCTGTAAAATTGCCATGTTGAGTTGACCTGAAATGCCAATCATTGACGCTCGGATCCCTGTTGATACACCGAACACCGCCAGCAGGCTGAACCTAATCGTGTTGATTGATAACGGTTGCCGATAAGCAAAGTACGCCAGTGGGCCACCACCAGCACTATACAGACCCGCCAACAACCCTCCCAGCGCCCCATACAGGGTAAACATCCCACCACTCGATCTGGCCCTAAAGGGTGCTGGGGAAATCATTAGACTGGTGCCAGCAAGAATAATAACAAAGCCCAGTAGGCGCTTCAGCAGCGCGTAGTAATGCTCAGTTAGATACGTAAGGAGAATGATCCCGAGCGCCATGGCGGGAATCATGCCCAGGAGAAGCCTTCTTACAAACAGCCAGTCAACATATCGATGCCCATGCCTAAGGGCGACGCCCGCATTGGCCAGACTGATGAAACTCACGACGGCTGCAGCAAAAGCAATGTCCGTGATATTGAACAGCGCAACACCCGCCATGATAATCAAACCCATCGCGAAGCCAGTCAGTGTCTGAACCAAAGCACCCAAGACGACAATGACCAGAAACAAAATTGTGTTAATCTCAGTCACCAAAATCTCGACCCCTTTCTCAGCCGCCCAGTATAGGTGAATTTTTGGACCTTAATCTTAAAAACAAAAACGTTCTTATCACCGGCAGCAACCGGGGCACTGGCAATGACATCGCAAAAGCCTTTCTTGAGGAAGGTGCCAGGGTCTTTGTTCATTCACTATCAGAAGGGGACAGTGAATCTGCCTGCGAAGCACTGGCGAATGATCTAGCTCAGCCTCTCTGGGGTGATATAACAACTGACGCTGGTGCCAATCAGGTTCTTGAACAGTATCTTGCCAATGAACACCAACTGGACGTACTGATCAACAACTATGGTGAGGCCAGGCGCGGAAAATGGAGCACTACGTCGACCGATGACTGGATCAAGCTCTACGATATCAACACCCTGTCAATCGTTCGCATGGTGCAAAGGTTTCTACCACACTTGCCAGACAAGGGGCGAATTATCAATCTGGGCACCATAGGGTCTACCAAACCTAACAACATTATGCCCCACTACTACGCCGCCAAAGGCGCACTTGCCACACTGACCGTCAGCCTGTCCAAGGAGGTCGGACCCCGGGGCATTACCGTCAACCTGGTATCGCCCGGGCTGATCAGAACACCCGAAGTTGAGTTGTCGTATCTCGAAAGGGCCAAAAAAGAAGGCTGGGGTGACTCGTTTGAGGAAGCAGAGGCAAAGATCACCGAAAACTACTTTCCAAACCCGCTTGGCAGAATTGCGACCCGCAGGGAAGTGTCAAGCGTAGTGCTGTTTCTCTCAAGCACGCTGGCGTCATTTGTAAACGGACAAAACATTCGCGTCGACGGCGGCGCTGTGGACTACGTCTGATGCTTTGGATCAAAACATTTCACCTACTGTTCGTTATGGCATGGATGGCCGGGGTGTTTTACCTACCTCGAATTCTTGTTCACTATGTCGAGGGTAAAGCAGCAAGTGAAGACACCCGTAGGCTTGTGACGATGGCCGAGAAACTCCTAAAGTTCTCTACCATGATGGCCGTGCTGGCCATCATATTAGGCCTGATCCTCTGGTTATATTACGGCATCACGGGCGGCTGGATGCACGCGAAACTCCTGCTTGTCGGGTTCCTTATTGCTTATCAACTGCAGACTTTTCGATACCTCTCACAAATGAAGCGAGACGAGGTGCTCAACACATCTCTTTTCTTTCGCCTGTACAACGAAGGCGCACTGATTCTGGTCGTACCCATCCTGATTCTCGTTGAACTCAAACCTTTTTAAAAAGCGGTCGACTGTGCAAGCACTTACAGAATTTATTGACGCTACGCTTAACAACGCCGAATCCGGCCTGTTGTCGTCGCCATTTCACGCTGACTGGCGATCACCAAGTGAACTCCATCAGGCTTTGGACCTGACCTATTGGAAACCCATCAGGCAGCAAGCAGCGGTTTCTTTTGAAGGTTTATCCCATGCACTGGAACTTGAGATTCACCCGGACATCGTGGCGTACTACACAAGCTATTGGTCAGGCACGCTGGAAGCGGATAGCGCTGAGGGCCGCGTCAGTCTTATCCAGTTGTGGAACATTGAAGACTTTGATCGCCTGATTGCTAACCTGGTTGGGCATGCCATGGCAAAACAGAAATCCCGCGAAGCGTTTACGGTATTTATCGCTAATACGGATCCTGATACAGAGATTTTCCTCTCCATCGATAATTCATCGGGCGCGGTACTGCTTGAAGAACCCGGCAAACCACCCCTGCGCCAGGTAGAAACCGATATCCATACCTTTCTGAGAAGATTGAAGCCGAACACTCGTCCAGCTGACATATACTAACGTAATGAACCGAAGCCAAACCCAGAACCAATTAACGCTTGCACCAATTCGACAGGTCACCGGTGAAGTAACTTTACCAGGATCTAAAAGTCTGTCTAACCGGGCGCTACTCTTGTCAGCCCTCGCCGAGGGAACAACCCGTCTCAAAAACCTACTAAGGTCTGACGATACTGAGCGAATGCTGGCCGCATTACGGCAGCTTGGAACAGGCATCGAACTGTCAGCGGACTGGCAATCTGGTAAAGTCCTGGGGAACGCTGGAATATTTAACACACCGGATGTCCCTGACTTTTTCCTCGGAAACGCCGGAACTGCCATTCGTCCGCTAACCGCTGTTCTTAGCCTGATCCCTGGCGATTTCACCATTGATGGCGATCAGTACATGCGCGAACGACCCATTGAACACCTGGTCGATGCGCTGTTGACCCTGGGCGCCCAGGCAAGTTACCCGGCAAAGGTAGGGTGCCCACCTATTTTGCTCAAAGGCGGGTTGGTCAATGGCGGCAATGTCAGTATCCGCGGTGACATCTCAAGTCAATATCTAACCGCTCTGTTAATGGCTTTACCGCTTGCGGCTAAGGACTCAAAGATTACGATTCAGGGTGAACAGGTCTCCAAGCCTTACCTTGATATCACGCTCGGTATGTTGAAAAAATTTGGCGTTACGGCGAGCCATGAGAATTACCAAATATTCAACATCCCAGGGAACCAGGCTTACCGATCACCAGGTAGCTTCCTGATAGAGGGCGACGCTTCATCGGCCTCGTATTTCTTTGGAGCAGCTGCTATCGGCCGGGGGCCCGTCAGAGTCCATGGACTGGGCAAACACTCGGTCCAGGGCGACTATCAGTTCCTCGACATCATTGAGTCGATGGGGGCCACCGTGAACAGGGCGGAGAGTTGGACCGATGTCACGGGCGGCGAGTTACAGGGCGTTGATGTTGATCTTAACCATATCCCGGATGCTGCAATGACCATTGCTGCCATGGCACTCTTTGCACAGGGAAAAACGGTCATACGCAACATCTACAATTGGCGAGTTAAAGAAACTGACAGGATGCACGCAATGGCAGAAGGTCTGACCCGACTCGGTGCAACCGTACAAACCACTGCGGATTCCATCACGATCGACCCACCCAGCGAAATTAGGGCTGCGACCATCGATACCTACGGTGACCACAGGGTTGCAATGTCATTTTCGCTGGCAGCACTGGGTAACGCACCGGTCACCATTAATGACCCGGAATGCACTAGAAAAACCTTTCCAGACTATTTCGACGTTTTTCAGTCCATCTCCAGAAATTGATGACCTCGACTTGAACCCCCATAAACTTTCGAGCGCTTTGATCGCCATCATCCTTTTCGGATTGCTGTACACAGAGGCCCACGCTTGGGAAACACGACTTGATAAAGATGGTATCCTGGTTCAATCACGACTTACCGCCGGGGCCAAATATCAGGAGTTCCGGGCTGAAGCCAAAATTGACGCAACAGTAGCCCAGGCCATAGCGCTACTTAAAGACACTCCGGCCTGCAGGCATTGGTTGTTTCGGTGTAAAGAAAGTCGGCTTATTCGAGAAATGAGCAGCACTGAAAGAATCTTCTACCAAGTGACATCGCTCCCCTTCCCTGCAAAATCGCGCGATGCTATTTTTTATGCGGCAATTACGTTTGAAGGTCCGTCATCAGTACGCGTGACAATGAGTTCAATGCCAGATGAAGTACCCCAAACCAAACATGTCAGAGTACGGGAAGCATTCGGAACCTACCTGCTTGAACCGACCCGGGAGAACAAACTTCGGGTGACCTGGCAGCAGTATGTCGACCCTGGCGGCTCGCTACCTGCCTGGCTGGTCAACTCAATGCTGACAGACCTCCCGTTCAAATCACTGCGGGCTTTCCGGGAACGGGTCAAACAATCACCCTATCGCGATGCAATATGGGTCTATGGACCAGACGGAACACCAACCGGTATCAAAGTTATTAGCTCGCATGACTAAGCCCAACGGATTCAAGGTCTAACAGGAAGGATTTTGCCGGAAGTCCTCCACCAAATCCTGTCAGGGTGCCGTCTGCACCAATAACTCTATGGCAGGGGATGACGATCGGGAGCGGATTGCGACCATTAGCTGCACCAACCGCTCTGACGGCCTTCGGACGGCCAATCCGCTCTGCAATATCGCGATAGGTCCTGGTTTGCCCAAAAGGAATTTCCTGCAGAGCCGCAAGGACGCTGAGCTGAAACGGTGTGCCGGAAGGCCTCATCTTTAAGTCAAACTGCTGTCTTTCGCCCTCGAAATATTCATTAAGCTGATCTTCGGCCTGTTTGAAGGCGGAATCATCCTGAACCCAATCGTCCTTCGGATAGATAATCCCCTTCCCTTTTGGAAAACCAATCATGGCAAGGATGCTGATTGGGCCGCCGAGCAGGAGTCTGCCGACGGGCGATGGTATGTATCTGTAGTACACGATCTATCCCTCCTAACGCTTCATTTCAGGACAATTGGGTCTGCCGAAGCCCGCCACAAATGCATACCTGCGTATCCACGCCAGGGCCGCCATGCTTGCGCTGTGTTAATCAGTTCCTTTTCCGAGCTAACGCCCAGGATTTTCTCTGCTACTTTTCTAATCACAAGGTCACCATGCAGGAAGGAATCCGGATTCGATAACGCACGCAAGCAAACATATTGAGCTGTCCAAGGACCGATGCCAGGTATTGCAATCATTTGGTCGTACAAAACCTGTTCATCCGCATCAAACTCAAGCTCACCATCCGCAACTGCAACCGCCAGCAGCTTTATAGCTGTTGCTCGCTTTAAAGGCATTGGCAGCGTAGCGGGGTCCAGATCGGCGAGCGTTTCTGCGCTTGGAAACACCCGTCCATACTCTGTCTGAACGCCATACTGGTCGGCAATCCTTCCCATGACAGTGGTGGCTCCCTTCACTGAAACCTGTTGCCCGACAATCGCTCGTACAGCGATTTCAAATTCATCAAAAGCACCGGGTAACCGCAGTCCAGGACGCTTCCTTACTAGCTTGCGCATGATTCTATCTTCGCAGAGCACCGAATTTATCTCTTCTGGTACGGCGTCAACGTCAAACATTGACCGGACTTTGCTCATGATTTGCATCAGCGAGCGCGTACTCCCTCCCTGAACGACACACACCAGCTGGTCGTCCAATTTCGACACTGACAAATGCCCACTCTTGCCATCAAGCACAAAAGACCGCTCGTAACTTTTAGGGGCATTGTCCAACAATCCGTTATCTGAAAGAGCATTGTCCACAGTGACGTTTTCCACACCGGGGACTGCCCTGACCCGGTAGAACTCAAGCAGACTTTGAAAGTCATAGGGCTCCCGGAAAGAAATCTTCAGTTCAATACCTTTAGCGGCTGCTGGTCTGGTTTTTCGGAGCGAGTTCGGCGATCGGCTGTAAGTTTGCACGAAATGCTTGTTGAAGCGCCGGATACTCTTATAACCTGATGAAAGCGCAATGTCAGTCATCCCAAGACTGGTTTCATCAATCAGTTTTTTTGCAAACTGCAGGCGACGTGTTTGCGCAACCGTTTTCGGCGACGCACCAAGATGGTTCGTAAACGATCTATCTAAGTGCAGGGCCGTGACGCCCAGCCGTTCACACAACGCGACGACACTTCCATCATCGAGCGCACCATTGTTTATCAACCTTAGCGCTCTCGTCACCGTCGTGGAGGGTCCACGCCATGCTGGCGTTCCCGGCGCCGATTCGGGACGGCATCGAAGACAGGGCCTATACCCCGCTTCACTCGCTGCCGCGGCACTATCAAAGAAGGTGACGTTTTCTGCGCGCGGCATTTTTACCCGGCAGACAGGTCGACAATAAACCCCCGTCGTCCTCACCCCGATATAGAATCTACCGTCGAACCGAGGGTCTCTAGCCCTCCTTGCTTGCTCAAGTTTTCCACCTGCCGTTAGCATTCAAACAGCCCAACCCCGCACCTAAACGTAGCTTACGCACCGAGCCACGGTCCTGCCAGCCAAAAAAGCACCTCGTTATCGAGCGCGTTTAGACATCACCTTCGGTACAATAGGCCCATGGAATTCCTTGGTAAGCTTGAATCAGTAACACCGGACCTGCTGGCCCTGCCGGGTGCGCATCATTTCTGCATCGAGCATTTCGCGGGTTATCAGTCGGAGCCGACATCGATCCAGCTACAGGTCGTCCTGCTGCATGAGGCCGGTGAGATTTACACCATAATATCCGACCATGAATTTTCAGCCAGTATCGACGTGAATAACCTCGGGGACCTGACTGCCGCTGCTAGCAAAATGAGTAGAGAGCCAATTTGTCTTAGCCGACCATTTGAACTGGAAACCGTCAGCATCCAAAAACCGTGGGGACAGGAGATCTGGTATTCAGGCATCGAACAACGAGGCGTATCAACGGTAAAAAATGTCCCCCTTCCCTGGTTACTGTCCGTCTTCGGAGATTACCTTGGATGTGCGGGTGCCCCCATGCTGCTAAAAATTCTTGCGCCATTCCCTGCGCCAAATCTTGGCGACCTGTATTTTGAAATGCACGAAAAGAAGATCGAAGTTTATGTGGTGACACAAATCGACCCAAAAGCATGGCCGACCGGTTCGGGAAAAATTCGATACGGCTTCAATCAGGACGTGATCAGTGAATTCGAATCAGTGGACAGATTCCGCAACAGTTACCAGCTGTCGGTAAACGAATACCGACTGACCAGGAACGAAATAGATGCACAGCTTAAGTCACTAAGAACCCAACAGGGTCTTAGCCCAGACAATATTGTCGCGCCCGCTGTGTACAACGAATTTATGGCGCAGATTAACCCTGAACTTAGAGACAGGGAAGAGCGGTTGAGGCAATCCATGTATCGTCACACCAACATGCTGGATTTAAGCATCGGTGATGTTGTGACCGTCGCGCCAATGGTACCCCATTCGTTACAACACGGCGTGAGAGTGGTCGAGTTCCAAACCCCCCATTACGAACGATACATCCTGTCTTTTGGACAAGAGGTCTTGACGCAGGATCACTGGGATACGGAGAGCGCTATGGCAGGCGCGAGAACTGAAATTGCAACACCCGAACCGCCCGTGCAGCTCTCGCCAGGGCTTGATCTCATCGCCGATTTCGATGCATTCAAAGTCTTAAGGCTCATGCTCGACCCAGGGGATTCGGCACAAACCCAGCATACCAACTACACCATCGTCATTGGCGTAGCTGGCGAAATGACTCTGGACGATCTGACAGCCCTAGGCCCGGAACAGGCAATTTTTCAGGCCCCAAAGGGAGCACTTCAATTTACTAATCGGGGTACTACCCCGGCGACGGTGCTCATCGCCGAAGAAAATAAACCGCCCCTTTAAGAAGGAAGAAGGTCCTTAACTGCGTCACGTTCTTCTATGAGTTCAGCCTCGGTGTCATTCATTTTTTCTCGACTGAAATCGTTTATGGCAAGTCCCTGGACAATTTTCCAGTCGCCACCGGCACAGATACACGGGAACGAATAAATCAATCCTTCTGCGATACCGTAACTACCATCAGAATAAACAGCCATACTAACGACTTCACCATCAGTACCCAGAGCCCAATCGCGCATATGCTCGATAGCAGCATTAGCCGCTGACGCTGCACTTGATAACCCTCTGGCTTTGATAATCGCCGCACCCCTTTGTTGAACCGTAGGGATAAACATTTCTTCTACCCAAGCCTGATCAACCAGCGTGTCGGCAGCTGTGCCGTCAACAGACGCATGACTTATATCCGGATATTGAGTAGCCGAGTGATTACCCCAGATCGAAAGCCCAGTGACATCTGATACGTGTCTGCCTGTTTTTTGGGCAAGTTGAGTCACCGCACGATTGTGATCAAGCCGAGTCATCGCCGTAAAATGCCTAGGATCAAGATCCGGTGCATTACGTTGCGCAATCAGACTGTTGGTATTTGCTGGATTTCCCACAACAAGCACCCTGACATCTCTGCTGGCATGATCATTCAATGCCTTTCCCTGGACAGAGAAAATAGCAGCGTTTGCTTCAAGTAAATCCTTACGCTCCATACCTGGCCCGCGGGGTCTAGACCCTACAAGAAGCGCATAATCAACATCTTTAAAGGCGACATTCGGATCGTCCGTTGCGACAATTCCCTGCACCAATTCAAAGGCACAGTCATCCAACTCCATTACCACACCGGAAAGCGCCCCCATAGCCGGTGGAATCTCAAGCAATTGCAGAATGATGGGCTGGTCTGCCCCCAACAATTGCCCTGATGCAATTCGAAAAAGAAGGGAATAACTAATCTGCCCCGCTGCACCCGTTACCGCTACCCTGACTGGTTCTTTCATACTGATCCTCATTTTGCGAATTAACGTATTCATTCGAGCCTCAAGCATTACTTGTACTTGAAGCGGGCGCAGATTATAACAACCTTACTAATCACTGCATTATGAATTGTAGGTTATGTTTTTAACCTCCCTAACACTTAAAGGTGAAAACCTTCCAGAAGCTTACCCGTTTACGGTACCGTGCATACAGACCCTGTCAAAGCTTGCATTTGACACTCCGGTAACAATCTTTGTCGGCGAGAATGGATCGGGTAAATCAACGCTGCTGGAAGCGATTGCCTGCGGGATGAACTGCCCTGCCATCGGTTTGACTGACCTTTCAAGAGACCCAATGCTCGAGGATGCCAGACGACTAGCGAAACAATTACGTCTTTCACGGTCAAACCACCCAAAGGTAAAGCTATTTTTCAGGGCTGAAGATGCCATTGGCTTCACCCGCCGAATGACAGACAATATCCGCGACTTGGATGAGCTGAAAAAAGGGTTCAGCGAGCGCTTGTCTGGCTATGGGAGAGATCTAGCCGTGGGTGCGATGGAAGGCCAAAAAGCAGGTATTACATCCCGATATGGAGAAAACCCAGACGCACGCTCGCACGGAGAGTGGTTTGTGAACATCCTTCGGGAGAGGATACACAGCAGGGGCCTTTATTTAATGGATGAGCCTGAAACACCGCTCTCACCCATACACCAGCTATCGCTATTGTCGATCGTTAAAAATGCTGTCAGCCTTGGCGCCCAGTTCCTGATCGCCACCCACTCGCCCATCATCATGGCTTGTGAAGGTGCAACAATTTATAACCTGGATAACACAAGCATCACAAAAACCGCCTGGGAAGATGTCGAACACGTTAGTCTGATGCGAGCATTCCTGGCGGATCCTTCGAGTTTTCTTCGACATCTTTAACAAACTTACAAGCAAACCGTACCGGCCAGATATCAGGCACCCGAGGCGCTAATTCTCATGCTGCGGTCGAATGGCAGACTATATTCTTGCAAAAGCCAATCTTCATCAAAGTTATAATTTACAAAAATTGTTTTATTTCAACAAGTTAACATAAAAAGAAATGGCGCGGTGCGTGCCTATACCCTTGACTTTCAGCAGCCGAATGCTATTGTTTTCGACCCGCTGAATAGCCGAGCTAGAATCCGGTGACCCCGTTGGGCATCTGCACTTGAAACAAACCAGAAGTTGGGATTGAGTCAACCCACTTCCAGGTAGACTGACGCGTCAAATCGACAGGTTCGAAAACATAAAGCAGGACAGTTACAGCAAATGAATAGCAAAAGAATCGATGGCAAGATCGGGTTTCCCGAGAAGAACGGGTTATATGATCCCGCCAATGAGAAAGATTCCTGCGGTGTAGGATTCGTCGCCAACATTAAGGGTATACCCAGTCACGAGATAATGACTGATGCATACCATATCAACTCAAGAATGGATCACCGCGGCGGTTGTGGGTTCGAGGAAAACTCAGGGGACGGCGCAGGTATTCTGACCGCCATTTCACATAAGTTTTTCCAAAAGGCGCTGGCAGAACTGGGGATCACGCTTCCGGAACCTCAGGCTTACTCAATAGGAAATGTGTTCCTGCCTAACGACCCAGAGGAAAGAGCGCACTGTAAACAGGTGATGAAACGCATCATTCAGGAGGAGGGGCAGCAATGCCTGGGCTTTCGCGAGGTCCCTATATGTCCTGACGAAGCGAACATTGGACCCGCCGCAAGAGAGGCAATGCCATTTATTGAACAGGTCGTGATCGAAGGTTCCAAAACCACCGACCATGCCTTCGATCGAGCGCTATATTTAATTCGTCGTCGCTTCACCGTAGAAACAAAACAGAACACAAGCCTAAAAGAAGCGCACCAGGTCTATGTCTGCAGCCTGAATTCTCGAATCATCGTCTACAAAGGCATGCTCACCCCAGGCCAGCTATTCCCTTTCTATTCGGATCTGGAAGACCCTGACTACGAGAGCCACCTCGCGATGGTTCACAGCAGATTCTCCACCAATACTTTCCCAAGTTGGGATAGAGCGCAGCCAAACCGCTTTATGAGCCATAACGGCGAAATCAACACCCTGCGGGGCAACAAAAATAATATGACTGCCCGGGAAGGCGTCGTAGAGTCGGAAATGTTCGGCGACCGGATCAAAGATCTCTTGCCGATTGTACAACCGGACTTTTCAGATTCCGGCACCTTTGACAATGTGCTTGAGTTTTTGTTGATGTCTGGCAGAAGCCTGCAGGAAGCCGTGATGATGATGATCCCGGAGGCCTGGCAGGCAGACGTCAATATGCCGCAGGAAAAACGTGATTTTTACGAGTATCACTCAGCCTTGATGGAACCCTGGGACGGCCCGGCGTCTATCGTCTTTACGGACGGGCATTACATCGGCGCAGTACTTGACCGAAACGGTCTTCGTCCTTCACGTTATTACGTCACCCATGACGACAAGGTCGTGATGGCAAGTGAAGTCGGCGTCTTACCGATAGACCCAGCCAACGTTAAGGAAAAAGGGCGCCTGCAACCCGGTAAGATGTTCCTGGTGGATTTTTTTGCTGGCAGGCTCATCCCCGACGAAGAACTGAAAATGGACTTCGCCACCCAAAGGCCCTATGGCCAGTGGATCGAAAACCAGAAACTCGAACTGAGTGATCTGCCCAAGACGGGTAATGAACTGAACTACGAGCCCTCTAGTCTGGTTCAGCGCATGCAGTCATTCGGATACACCCTAGAAACGATGCGGTTTATGTTACTACCACTCGTGACTGAAGCGCGGGATCCCCTAGGCTCCATGGGTAACGACTCAGCACTAGCCTGCCTGTCAGACAAGTCACGTATGATCTACGATTATTTCAAGCAGTTGTTCGCTCAGATAACCAATCCACCGATCGACTCCATCCGCGAAGAAGTGGTGATGTCCTTGTCCTGCTTTATCGGCCCTGAGCGCAACCTGCTCGAAACAACCGAAGAACATGTACACAGACTAAGCCTGCCACATCCGATCCTGTCCAATGATGAACTGGCCAGCATCAAAAATATCAATGAGCGGGACTGGAAGACGCAAACCATTGACATCACCTTCGAGAAATCAACCGGCAAGACAGGCATGCTGGAGGCGCTGGACCGTATCTGTCATGAAGCGACGACTGCAATCGATGGTGGATTTTCCATTATCGTGCTCTCTGACAGGAATATCAGCGCAGGCCGCATGGCGCTGAGTTCACTGCTTGCCTGCGGTGCAGTCCACCATCATCTGGTGGGAACTTATCAACGAACACGTATCGGGATTGTGATTGAATCCGGCGAGGCTCGAGAAGTCCACCACCATTGTCTACTGGTTGGATACGGTGCTGACGCCATCAACCCATACGTGGCTTTTGAATCACTCTGGCAAGCGCAGCAAGACGGTTTACTGGACGCTGCTGAGTACTCGGATATTCACAAAATAGTCGACTCATATAAGAAGGGCGTTGCCAAAGGTATCCTGAAGGTCATGGCCAAGATGGGTATCTCTACGCTCCAGTCCTACAAAGGCGCACAGATATTCGAGGCAGTAGGTTTAGCAGACGAGATTATTGACCGCTGTTTTGCAGGAACCACTAGCCGTGTGCAGGGCGTCAGCTTTGATGTGCTGTTTGACGAGATGAAGGTTCGACATGAGATCGGTTTCCCCGCAAGAAAAGAGAACCTGATCCCCGTATTACCTAATCCCGGGGATTTTCACTGGCGTCGTGGCGGTGACACACACATGTGGGATCCAGACACGATTTCCAACCTTCAGGTGGCAGCGAGAACAAACGACCAAGATGCCTACTGGCAGTTTGCCAACCACGCTAACGGCGAAAGCACACGCCGAGCAACGTTCCGCGGTCTGCTCGACTTCAATTATGCAGCAACCGCCATCGAACTCGATGAAGTCGAGGTTGCCAGCGAAATCGTCAAACGGTTTTGTACCGGCGCCATGAGTCTAGGTTCCATCTCGGCGGAAAGTCATGAAGCACTCGCCGTTGCCATGAACAGGCTAGGTGGTAAATCAAACACAGGAGAAGGCGGGGAAGACCCGATCCGTTTTAAAACCATGGCGAATGGTGATTCAAAGCGGTCAGCCATTAAACAGGTAGCCTCGGGCAGATTCGGGGTGACCATCTGGTATTTAGCCAACGCAGACGAACTACAGATCAAGATCGTACAGGGCGCAAAACCGGGAGAAGGCGGAGAACTGCCGGGCGCTAAAGTAGACAAAAACATCGCAAGAATCCGTCATTCAACACCGGGGGTTGGCTTAATCAGCCCTCCTCCGCATCATGACATCTACTCCATTGAAGACATCGCGCAGCTGATTCATGATTTGAAAAACGCCAATCCCAACGCTCGCATTAGCGTGAAACTAGGGTCCGAAATTGGTGTCGGCACGATCGCTGCGGGCGTCACAAAAGCAAAAGCTGACCATCTGGTCATTGCCGGACATGACGGTGGTACCGGCGCTTCCCCACTGACCTCTATTAAACATGCGGGTCTACCCTGGGAACTTGGCCTCGCCGAAACCCACCAGACGCTCGTCATGAACAATCTTCGATCACGCGTCGTGCTGCAAACTGATGGCCAGATCAAGACAGGTCGCGATGTGGCTATGGCACTGCTTCTTGGAGCAGAAGAGATCGGCTTCGCCACTGCGCCCCTGGTCACGCTTGGCTGCATCATGATGCGCAAATGTCACCTGAATACCTGCCCTGTTGGCATTGCAACACAAGACCCAGACCTTAGGGCTAAATTTAACGGCAGTCCCGATCATGTCGTGAACTACCTGTTTATGGTGGCCGAGGAGTTACGCCAAATCATGGCCAAACTCGGCATTCGCACTGTTAACGAGATGGTAGGTCGCGTTGACCTCCTCTCCAAAGATAATGCTATTGATCACTGGAAAGCGCGGGGACTAGATTTTACCAGCATTCTTACGCCGGCCAAGATCGTGTACGAAGGGACCGAAGTCTATAGAACAATGGACCAGGACCATGGGCTGGATAAGGCCCTCGACAACACCCTAATCGAGTTGGCAAAAGCGGCACTTGAAAGCGGCGAACGGGTTGATATCGAGCATGACGTGATCAACATCAACCGTGTCGTAGGCACCATGCTTTCCCATGAGGTGGCGAAAGCAACTCACGGTGAAGGATTCCCTGAAGACACGATTAATATCAAGTTAAATGGCTCAGCGGGACAAAGCCTAGGTGCCTGGTTGGCAAAAGGCATCACCATCGAAGTAGAGGGTGATGCTAACGACTATGTCGGTAAAGGACTCTCGGGCGGAAAGATCATTGTTTATCCCCCCACCAGCAGCAGCTTCGCAGCCGAAGACAATGTGCTGATCGGTAATGTTGTACTTTACGGCGCCACCTCGGGTGAAGCCTACTTCAGGGGAATAGCCGCCGAAAGATTTTGTGTACGCAATAGCGGTGCGCACGCTGTTATTGAAGGGATCGGGGACCACGGTTGTGAATACATGACCGGCGGACGCGTCGTTGTTCTTGGTTCTACCGGGCGAAACTTTGGTGCCGGCATGAGCGGAGGTGCCGCCTACATATGGGATACCGCTGGCGACTTCACCAGTAAATGCAATACGGGTACTTTTGAGCTGGAAGCAGTCCAGAGCGAAAAGGACATCAGTGAATTGAAAAACATGATCCAGAAGCATGAAAAATACACCGGGTCAGTAGTCGCCAGAAAAATTCTGGACAACTGGTCTTCTGAATTACAGAAGTTCATCAAAGTAATGCCTACGGATTACAAGCGAGTTCTAGAGGAGCTTGCAGCCGAAGAAGCCCTAACGGCTGCGGCTGGCTCTTAAGTAATAAGCAGTCTCTTAAGTGGTAAGTAGGTTCTTAAGTAATAAATAGAGTGTAGTTATGGGTAAGCCAACAGGGTTTAAGGAATTTGACAGGGAAGTAGCACCCTATCGCAACGCAGCCGAACGGTTGATTGATTTCAAGGAGATCTATACCGACCACAACGACGAGCACCTGCAGACTCAGGGCTCACGGTGCATGGATTGCGGAGTACCCTTCTGCCAGTCTGGTAATGGCTGTCCTATCCACAACCTGATTCCAGAATGGAACGACCTTGTGTACAAGGGTCGCTGGCGCGAAGCGCTGGACCGGCTGCACAAGACCAACAACTTCCCCGAGTTTACCGGCAGGGTTTGTCCCGCCCCATGCGAGGGCGCCTGTGTTCTGGGTATCACCAACCCACCGGTAGCCATCAAGAACGTAGAGTCAGCTATTATAGACCGTGGGTTTGCAGAGGGTTGGGTTGTCGCAAATCCACCCGCGACCAGAACAGGTAAAAAAATCGCCGTCATAGGCTCCGGTCCCTGTGGACTCTCAGCAGCAGCGCAATTGAACACCGCAGGACACCAGGTGACAGTTTACGAACGCGCTGACAGGCTGGGCGGCCTGTTGATGTATGGTATCCCGAACATGAAACTTGAAAAGTCGGATATCGAACGACGAGTTCAGCTAATGCGCGAGGAAGGTATTGAATTCATCGTCAATGCAGACGTCGGTAACAATGTCGACGTCAAAGCGCTCGTTGACGGCAATGATGGTGTGCTTCTGGCAACCGGGGCAACCCTGGCAAGGGACCTTCCAATACCAGGTCGTGAAGCGAAAGGTGTTCACCTGGCAATGGATTTTCTGACTGCCAACACCAAGAGCCTGTTGGATTCGAACCTTGAAGATGGCAACTACATTTCCGCCAAAGACAAAAACGTTATCGTCATTGGCGGTGGTGATACTGGAACAGATTGTATTGGTACTTCACTGCGACACGGTTGCAAATCACTCGTTAACTTCGAGTTGATGCCACGCCCTCCTGAAGAGCGCGCAGCCAGCAATCCTTGGCCGCTTTGGCCAAAAGTCTATCGAGTGGATTACGGTCACGCAGAAGCTGCAGAAAAGTTCGGCGACGACCCTCGTGTTTATTCGATTATGAGTAAAGAATTCCTGCAGGATGAAAATGGCAATCTTAACGGTATCGTCACCGTCAACGTTGACGATCAACTCAAAGAGATTCAGGGCACTGAGAAAACCTGGGAAGCTGACCTCATTATGTTATCAATGGGCTTCCTACAGCCAGAACACTATATCAACCAGGCACTTGGGATGGAGATAGACGGGCGCGGCAACTTTCTGGCGACCAAAAAGGATTTCAAAACTTCTGTGCCAAAAGTCTACGCCGCAGCGGACTGCAGAAGGGGACAGGATCTTGTCGTCAGGGCCATTAATGAGGGCCGTGAAGCCGCACGGGAGATTGACAGAGACCTAATGGGTTCTACTCAGCTGCCCTGACAGGCTTTACTCACAAAGTCGTAAGCCAGCCGTGAGTGTCTGCCTGAGAACACTCACGGGGACGTCCTGCACAATGTCGGTCTTGCCAATACCGCCCGCTATCAACACGAACCTTAAACCCTCATCCGTTGCTTTTTTATCCTTCGCCATAAAAGCCAACATAGCCTCTGTGGACACCTCTGCTGGACCGGCAATCGGCAACCCAGCGCTTTTCACGAGCGCTTTTATTCGTTGACTATCATCAAGGGAACACCGGCCAAGTCTGGCTGAAAGATCGGCGGCCATCACCATTCCCGCACCTACCGCCTCACCATGCAACCACTGCCCGTAACCCATTCCCGTTTCTATAGCATGGGCAAAAGTATGGCCAAAGTTCAAAAGGGCACGTTTTCCCGATTCTCTCTCATCTTCGGCAACGACCGATGCCTTAATCTGACAGCTGCCTTTAATGGCGCTGATCAGGGCTCCCTCATCCTTTTGCCGCAATTGACCGATATCTTTCTCAATCAGGTCAAAGTATTCAGAATCCGCCAGCACACCATGCTTAATAATCTCTGCTAGCCCGGCAGATAGCTCCCGTTCGGGTAACGTCAGCAACGTATCGGTATCGATATAAACACCCTTTGGCTGGTAGAAGGCCCCAATCATGTTCTTACCTAGCTCATGATTAACGGCGGTTTTTCCTCCAACCGAAGAATCCACCTGTGATAACAAGGTGGTTGGTACCTGTATAAACGGAACGCCACGCTGGTAGGTGGCTGCAGCGTAACCCGCAGTATCGCCAACCACCCCTCCCCCCAGAGCGACGATCGTCGTCGATCGATTGTGACCCTTGGCAAGCAGATCGCCGATGATCGCCTCCAGTGTCTGCAGTGTTTTGAATTGTTCACCGTCCGGCATCAGGTGTACATCTACGTCAACCCCTTTCAACTGCTGCCTGACCCTGTCCAAATAATGATCAGCGACCACTTGGTTGGAGACGACAAATACCCGTCTACCCTGAATCTTTTCAAGCAGCATGTTACCAGTTCGCAACAGTCCCGACCCAATACAGATATCGTAGGAATTCGCTCCTAGGTCAACGCGAATATTCTCCATTAGTCTTGTGTTAATCCTTCTTTTTTAAGGTTTTCCAATATCTGCAAAACAGCTTTCCTGCTACTGTTGTGGCCAACGAACACGCGTACATTTGACACTTCTCGATACAAAGGATCACGGTCTCTCTTGATTTTTTCCAAGATGGCTCTCGGATTACCGTTCTGCAGGAGTGGACGCTTTTTATCATTGGCCGTGCGTTTCACCAGCAGGTCCACCGACGTATCAAGGTGAACGACAATGCCCCGCTCTTTAAGGTAGCGTCGATTTTCATCATTCAGAACTGCACCACCGCCCGTTGCGACCAGGACATTATCTTCCTGCGTTAATTCATCAAGCACATGCGTCTCGCGCATCCTGAAGCCGGTTTCGCCCTCGACATCAAAAATCCAGGCGATATTGGCACCTGCACGATATTCAATTTCCTCGTCACAATCGACAAACCGCAACCCCAACTCGCGAGCGAGCATTCTACCAATAGTGGTCTTCCCTACCCCCATTGGACCGACCAGAAAAAGCCGAAGGGGTCTGGAAACATGAATACGCATAAAATTAGACTAGGAATGACAAGGTCATACCCGCAAGTTATCTGGAGGTGAGTGAATCACGAATCAGACGAGGCGTGATGAAAATAAGAAGTTCTTGTTTATCGTCCGATTTAGTCCTGCTTTTAAAGAGATTTCCTAACCAAGGCAGGTCACCCAGGATTGGCGTCTTGCTCACGCCCTCTGACACCACTGTCTGGAAAACACCACCCAGCACGATAGTCTCGCCATTGTTAACCAGTACTTGCGTCTTAATGCTATTAGTCCGAATACTCGGTATGCCACCGAACACGGCGCCGATCGAATCCTGATTCACCTCTAAGTCCATGATAATCCTATCATCCGGCGTAATCCTTGGCGTGACCCTTAGCCCCAGCACCGCATCAATAAACTGGGTTGCGGTCGCACCACTGGAGGATGCCTCCTGATACGGAATCTGGTCACCCGACTCGATCGTCGCCTCCTGTTTATCGGAGGTAATGACCTTTGGACGGGCAATTACCTCACCTCGGCCTTCGGTTTCCAGTGCACTAAGCTCCATATCAAGAAGATAATCTTCACCAATGATACCAAACGCAAAACTTGAAGAATTACCCGCAGCCGGCAGGTCTACAATCAGATTATCTTCCGCTGAATAGGTAAACCCTCCTCCGGATGTCACTGAATCACGAATCTCGCCAATTGTAGTCAACGAGCCACCAAATTGGGTATTAACCTTACCATTATCATGACTACCGTAGCCCAAGGCGCCCCAACGGACACCAAGCGACTCGCCAAAACTCGAACTTGCAGTAACGATGCGCGCCTCGATAAGCACCTGGCGGACCGGCACATCAAGCCTATCCAGCACCTCTCGGAATTTATTAATCCGTTCGATTGTTTCAGTAATGATAATCGCGTTGGTCCTCTCATCGACAATCACCGAACCGCGGCTGGAAATAACACCTTCCCCTTCACCTTCTCCGGCACTCTGAAAAAGGCCGAATATTTCCCCGGCACTTGCGTACTTCACTTCAATAAACTCTGTTCGCAACGGCGCCAACTCAGATATTTGTTGCCGGGACTCCAACTCCATCTGCTCACGGGCCGCCAACTCTGCTGCCGGAGCGATCATCAGAACGTTACCCACCAGTCTCTTGTCCAGACCTTTGGTCTTCATAATGATTTCAAGCGCCTGGTCCCATGGAACGTTCTTCAATCGAAGCGTAATCCGACCGGACACTGTATCGCTTGCCACAAGATTCAAATCTGTAAAATCTGCGATCAACTGAAGTACTGAACGAATCTCGATGTCCTGAAAGTTCAAGGACAGCTTTTCTCCCTTAAAACGAAAGGCCTGACTGGAAGATTCACGTTCCGCCGCAGACATCGGCTTAACTTCAAGGGTGAAAACGTTATCGGCCTGATAAGCCAGGTATTCAAAATCTCCTGAAGGCTCAATCACCATCACGGTATTGCCATTTTCAGGCATCGAATCAACCGTTATCACCGGGGTAGCAAAGTCAGTCACGTCCAACCGGCGCTGAAGTCTCTCGGGGATAACCGTATTGGCGAACTCAACTTTGATGTTGCCACCTTCACTGATCACATCAACACCCACACCAACATCAGATAAACGCACGATAACGCGACCTTCGCCTGCCTCGCCTCGCCTGAAATCAATGTCCTGGACGACCGGAGACTCGTCTCCGTAAGAATCTTCCTCGGCCCCTAAACTCTGACGCCGATCATTTCTGACAAGTCCTGAGTCGTCTTCGCCGACCAGCACATAGAGTGAATTACCAAGCACCCGCGCGCTATATGCAACCAACTCACTCATGGAGACGATCACTCGCGTTCGGTCTCCAGACTCAACCACCGTCACGCTTCTGGCATTACCAGAACCTAATGGGTGATGCTTCGCCGCAAGCGCGCTCGAGACTCCGCTCAAGTCCAGCGCAATTCTTGCTGGTTGCTCGATCGTATAACCCGTGGGTGACGGAGGCATTCCATCGAATGTCATTCTTATTTCTGTCTTATCACCAGGCAACGACGAGAACTCAATGTTCTCCATCGCCACACCAAACGCGGCGGATGAAAACATCAACACCAGAATAGCAAATAGCGACGGCATGGCCTGTGACGGCATGGCCTGTAACGACTTGAACAGCCCAGGTAAGGCCGATAGATTTTTTTTCATTGTTTTCACCATTTGAGCACTGGTCATATCAATGCCATTCATAAGTTCCAATTACTCAAGACCCCGAAGCTCAACTGCTCGAGGTCTTCTAAGCCACCCATCCGCACCATCACTTACAATTTCAGTGATATCGATTCGTGCTTCTTCAATGCTTTCTATCTGACCCCACTTATCCCCCATGTAGTCACCGACCTGTACCCGGTGAACACCGCCCAGTGAATCCTCGATCAGCGCGAACGTCGACTTACCTTGTTGCAAAGTGCCTACCATCGCTAGCGATGTCAGCTGAAATCGTTCCAAATATTCTTTCACGTGATTCTGCGGAGGCTTCACGCCGATGTTCTTTTTTTGTTCTGAAGATTTTGGCGCTACGATGACTGGAGGTTCAAATGGGCTACGTTTGTTTGCGGCACCGTATGTAAACGTTGTGTATGACTCAAACTCCGGAAGTGGCGCAATCCTACCTCTTGGCTTTTTCTCCACTTCCTTCATATAGCTTCTTAAATCCGAAAACTGATCTCCACCCCCACACCCTGCCAGCAACAACGTCGCTAGCATTAACCCTAATAACTTGCTTATCCCCGATATAGTCTGCATAACTTTGCTGCCATTAGCTCCGTTCATCGTTGTAGCGATAGGTCCGCGCCAAAATCGACATGGTAAGGTTGCTCCCTGGTAAGTCCGAACTCGACAGCCGACTGGCCGGCTTGATCGTAAAGTCATGCAATGTAACGATTCGAGACAGGTCAGCCACATCACTCACAAACGCCCCAAGACCGTGGTAACTTCCTGACACGATAATTGCGATCGGTTTCTCAATATAAAACTCGTGCTTCGTTTCCGGTTGAAGATCGATACTGGTGAACACCAGACCGTTTTTTAGCCCTACCAGGGTGATATCCTCGATTAGCCCCGGGATTTCAGTATCCGATGGTAATTGCCTCAAAATCGCCTCAAACGATTCCTCCATCTCTTTTTGCTGCAACCGATAATCCTCAAGGTGGGCGGCTTGGAAGAATTTTTCTTCGTAATCCTCCTTGAGCACTGCCTCTGAGGCAGTAACAACCCCTAGCTTCTTTTGGAGATCGGTCACATGAAGAAAGTAACCTAGCCCCAGGGCTCCGGCGAAACAGATTACCCATACAATGACTTTGACCGCGAACGGCCATGAGCCTACATTATTGATGTCATTGAGCTGATCAAGATCAAAGCCCTGTAGGCTTTCCCGAAGCTCTTCCATCGCCATTGCTATTCCTCCTCGACCTTTTTCGGCGTTGTTTGGGCAACCGTCAGGCTAAATTGACTTGCTTGCGGACCAAACTTGGGATCAGCCTTAATAGCAGTGACGTTTGGCTTCTCGAACCAATCCGAATCCGTGAAGTTACGGAGTTGATTTGAAATTCTGTTGTTCGACTCAGCGACACCTTGAATTGACAGGTCTTGAGCTTGTACACCAAGGGATATAAAAAAGACTCTTGGTGACAGCTGGCGCGCAAGCTCATCAAAAACTCTGACAATAATAGGTCGGTTACCCTGCAGTTCCTGAATAACCTTCATTCTGGAAAGCAGCTCATTTCGTTTCTGCTGAAGCAACCTGATATCTTCAATACGCCCTTCCAGAATCTGGATCTCGACCTGCAAAAAAGCGTTACGCGAAATCTGCACATCAATTGCGCCGTTGTAGTAGCGGTCAAATCCACCGACTATCGCTGCGGCAAGCACAAATACCGCAATCGTGATTTTGAGAAAATCTCTTTTCTTTTCCTCTCTTACCTCTTCCCTCCAGGGAAGCAAGTTGATTTTTATATCGGTAATCATTATTCAGCTCTCATCCCTGACCCTAGTCGAAACTACGCAGTGCCAACCCACAGGCGATCATCATTGCCGGTGCATCGTCGTGCAAGTCTGCTTTGTTCACGCGAGACGACAACGACATATTGACGAACGGATTTGCCAAGGTAGTGGGAGTACCCAGTTTAGCGGCTACCATCTCGGACAGCCCGTCGATTGAGGCTGTGCCTCCCGCAAGAATAATAAGATCAACATCATCGTATGCACTTGATGAATAAAAGAATTGTAGCGATCGGGTGACTTGTTGCACAACGGCCTCTTTAAAGGGCTGCAGTACTTCGGTTTCATAATCGTCTGGCAAACCGCCTTGCTTCTTTGCAAGCCCCGCTTCTTCTACCGAGAGTGAGTAGCGGCGTTGGATTTCTTCCGTAAGCTGTTTCCCACCGAACAACTGCTCCCGTGTATAGGGTGCTCCGCTGCCGGTCAGCACCGAGAGTGTCGTCATCGTTGCGCCGACATCGACAATGGCGATGATCTTGTCTTCCACATCACCTTCTTCATCTACGAACTGGTCTCGGACCAGGTCAAACGCCCGTTGCATGCAATGAGCCTCAATATCAACGACCTTTGCTTTCAAGCCGCCAAACTGCAGCGCGGCTTCGCGCATTTCGACATTTTCCCGCCGACATGCTGCTATGAGCACCTCGACCTGTTCGTCACTCTTTGGTGAAATGCCCTGAACTTCAAAGTCCAGCGCTACTTCTTCCAGGGGATACGGAATGTACTGATCGGCTTCCGACTGGAGCAAACTCTCCATTTCGACTTCGTTAAGGGTCGCTGTCATTTCGATAGTCTTGGTAATCACCGCTGAGCCAGCCACCGCTACTGCGGCCAGCTTCTCTTTCGTCTTGCAGCGTTCAACCAGACGCTGGATTGCCTCACCCACACCCTCTATGTCGCTGATATTCTTTTCCACGACCGCATTTTCCGGCAAGGGTTCTATGCCGTAGTTTTCAACTTTGTATTCACCACCCGATTTACTCAGCTCCACCAGCTTGACCGAGGTAGAGCTGATATCCAGCCCCAACATGCTGGTAGGTCCTTTATTTAGAAATGCGAACACGCTATTTTCCTATGAAGTACGAGTACTTACGCCGCTTTTATGTAAGTTTACATTAGATAACAGGTTTAATCTCGGCGCAAACAGTTTAAACCGACGAAGTGTTGTAAACCCGCCAGTTATCGGTCATTTCTTTATTCTGGCAGCCCCAACCGCCAGCGCTCGTCACTGACGTTTCGCATGACAGACCTTTCCACCTATAATAGAGCAGCTTTAAGCCCCCGAGACATGCGCTGTCCTTGATGAAAAAAATATTCAACCTGATTTATTGGTTTTTAATTGGACTGGGGAGCACAGCTTTACTGGTTCTAGCCGCAGCTTTCCTGTACCTAAACCCCCAAATACCCGACACGCGGAGCTTCAGCGACGTGGCATTAAAAGCCCCACTCAGAATCTACTCTGACGATGGGTTGCTGATTCAGGAGTTCGGCGAACGACTAACACCCGTGACCTTTGAAGAAATTCCGCCCCTGTTTATCAAGGCACTGCTGGATACAGAGGACAAACGCTTTTTCGAACACGGTGGCATTGACCTGGTGACCCTCGTTAATGCGACCTGGCAACTGGTCCGTAACCGCGGCAGCATAAAAACCGGTGCCTCGACGATCACCATGCAACTGGTAAAGAATATATCTGGGGACATAGAGGTCAGGTTTCTGCGGAAATTCAAGGAGATGCTACTGGCTGTGAAGATTGAAAGGGAACTTTCCAAGGAACAAATACTGACGCTGTATCTCAACATTATCCCCTTCGGGAAACACGCTTTTGGCATTCAGGCCGCGGCTAACACCTATTACGGGAAAGATGTTAACCAGTTAAATCTCGCTCAAATGGCGATGCTCGCGGGAATTCCACAGGCGCCTGAAGCAGGAAATCCGATCAACGGCCCACGCCGCGCAGTGACCCGTCGCAACCTGGTACTGCTCCGCATGCGGGAGCAGGGCTCTATCAGTAGAGCGCAGTATGACAAAGCTTCCAAGTCCCCTATTACAGCCCAAGTGTACGTTCGGAATGTGGAGCTTCCTGCATTATATGGCGCGGAAATGGTACGTAAGCACTTACTTCAGGAGTATGGTAAAAATGCTTACAACCAGGGAATGATTGCCCATACAACACTCTCTTCCAAAATGCAGTTGTCCGCAGAAGCCGCGGTGAGCCAAAAGTTACTCGAATACGACCGGCGACACGGATACCGGGGACCGGAATATCGAAAAATTCAGGGAACAGACGAGTACCTTGCAGCGCCTGAGTATGGCTATCCCGAGAATTGGGCCAGGACACTGTCTGTCATGGAAGTCTTTGGGGGACAGCACCCAGGCATCGTCACAAGGGTCAACGAAACAGATATCAGTGTTCTGACCCAGGACCTGGAAGAAATCAGCATTGACTGGAGCGGACTCAGATGGGCCAGACCTTATATTGACGCAGACCGACGGGCGCCCGCGCCCAAAACCGCAGCCGAAATCGTCACGACAGGGGACGTCATTCGTTATGAGATATCAGAGAATGGAACAGCACGACTCGGACAGCACCCAAATATTCAAGGCGCGATCGTCGCACTAGATCCTTATGATGGAGCCATCAAAGCGATCGTCGGTGGTTTTGATTTCAATGCAAAACAGTTCAATCACGCGACCCAGGCGCGACGCCAACCAGGATCAAATTTCAAACCCTTTTATTATGCGGGCGCCATAGAAAACGGCCTCACTGCAGCCTCAATCTACAACGATGCCCCCCTGGTTTTACCTGGGGAAGAACTGGAGAAGACTTATCGGCCAAAAAATTCCGGCGATGTCTTTCATGGCAACATCCGGTTAAGGGAAGCATTGTACCGTTCCATTAACCTAGTCTCCATCCGAGTGATCCTGGACTATGGACCTCAAAATGCAATCAATTATGTTTCTCGATTTGGATTCAACACGGCAGACTTCCCTAGAGATGTTCAGCTTGCTTTTGGCGGCGGGACCATTGCCCTGAGCCCCCTGGAGGTAGTGACAGGATACGCGGCGTTCGCCAATGGTGGCTTTAAGGTAACTCCCTACTTGATTAGAGAACTGGACTCTATTAACAGAGATGCCTTCTTCCAGGCCAAGCCTGAAGTCGCCTGCACAGAAAACTGCGATGGCCTGAATGTGGCTAAAAGGATTATCGAACCCCGAGTTGCTCACATCATGAACACCATGCTCTCGGACGCCATCAGGAGAGGCACTGGCACCAAGGCAATGCGCGCGCTCAAGCGAGGCGACCTGCACGGGAAAACCGGTACGACCAACGATGCAGACATCTGGTTTTCCGGGTTTACCCCCGATCTGGTTGCCACATCCTGGGCCGGATTTAGTGACAATAGTCCTGTCGGTAATCGGGAATGGGGATCAACAATCCCCATCGAAACATGGATTGAGTTCATGCGCGAAGCGCTACCCCCCGAATCAGAGTCTTCGCAACTCGACAGACCCAGTGGCATGGTCTCTGTAAAAATTGATCCAGCGACGGGGCTCAGGACGAACCCCACCGACCCCAAAGGCATCTTCGAGATTTTCAGAGAAGAGAGGGTGCCGCAAGCTCTTCAGATCAGGAATCATTCAGAGGATTCCAGCATCACGCAGGATATTTTCTAGCTTTTTTGATGACACAGATTTCCCTTCTCCCAATGGGCACTACTCTGGATGTCGCTGCGCACCCTGCCGAGACTCGGAACGGTCCTGATGTACCAGGCCCATAAAAAAAGGCGCCATCGGCGCCTTTTTTTATGTAACTCGGCAACTATTTTCCTCTACTAAAACGCTTGTTAAAGCGATCAATTCGGCCGGCTGAGTCAATAACTTTTTGCTTACCGGTGTAGAACGGGTGACAATTTGAGCAAACTTCCAAGTGAATATCTTCACAAGTGGTCGACCGGGTTTTAATCACATTGCCGCAGCTGCACGTTGCAGTGATTTCTTCGTATTTCGGATGGATTTCGGCTTTCATCTGGAGCAGCCCTGCTAATTAAAGGTGGCGAATGATACCAGAACTCTATCGAATAACAAGTCATTGATCAATGGCATTTCTATCGGCCACAGTCGGCCTCGCAAGTGGCATAATGATGTTTTACTTCTGTGCGTCAACAATGCCAGATTCAACTATTTTTGTAGCGGTGGCAGTCCCCACGCCATTACGCACCCTATTTCATTATAGCCTGCCCTCGAATGAGCGGGTCGCTATTGGTTCGCGCGTCCGAGTGCCTTTTGGGCCGAGGAAGTTGGTTGGCATTGTCACCGAAATAAACAGCCAGCCTGATATCGAGGTTGCAAAGGTCCGACCTGTTCTTGAAGTGTTTGGCGCCGGGGGAGACCTCACTGAACCCATCCTTAAGTTATGCCGCTGGGCGTCTGATTATTATCACCACCCAATCGGTGAAGTCCTGGCGAGCGCACTCCCCACGTTACTCCGAAAAGGCGCAGACCCTCAGGAATCCAGCCGGGTGTTAACCCTGACTTCTAAAGGAAGACTCATTGACCATCAATTACTGGGCCGAGCACCCGCGCAACGGAAACTGCTGGGCGCCTTGCAACAATCCGGGCGCACGAGGGAAGAAGTAGGCGCCCTGGATATCTCAAGCCAGACAATTCGCTCAATTGAAAGCAAAGACTGGGCACAATGGCAAGCGGAAGTGCCAGTTCCTCTCGAGCCCTTCTCTGCCGGTTCAGTGAACTACTCAGGAATAACGGTCACAGATGAACAGGCAACGGCAATCGGCGCAGTTAATCGTCGCACCGATAGCAAACCATTCCTTCTATACGGCGTGACGGGCAGCGGCAAGACAGAAGTCTATCTAAGAGTCATAGAGCCGCTACTGAAGGCAGGCAAACAAGTGCTGATTCTGGTTCCAGAAATAGGCCTCACGCCACAGACTATTTCAAGATTTCAGGACAGGTTCGATGTCCCCATCACGATTCTGCATTCCTCGCTCACAGACAAACAAAGAGCGCTCGGTTGGCTCCGGGCAAGGGAGGGGTCTGCAGGCATCGTTCTGGGTACTCGATCCGCGATATACACGCCGCTCAAGTTTCCGGGCGCGATCATTGTTGACGAGGAACATGACGCTTCTTATAAGCAACAGGATGGGTTTAGATATTCAGCACGAGACCTCGCGGTTCTGCGGGCCGGATTCGAGGGTTTACCTGTCATTCTCGGCTCAGCGACACCCTCACTGGAGAGCCTGCACAATGCAGACAGGGGTAAATATCACCTACTAAAACTCGCGACCCGACCGCCCGGCATAGAACCAGAACGCTACGAACTTCTAGATACTCGCCATCTGGAGAAGAAGAACGGCCTGACTCGGGCATTACGACACCAGATTGGTGACCGACTCGCCAACAGAGAACAGGTCCTGATCTTCATTAACCGGCGAGGCTTTGCACCGGTCATGATCTGCAACGATTGCAGTTGGGTAGCAAACTGCAGTCGGTGCGACGCAAAACTAACTTACCACCTGAATACCAATACACTGGTTTGTCATCATTGCGGCACCATTAGCCGTAACATCCTCAGCTGCCAATCCTGCCGCAGCAGCCAGCTCTCACCACTTGGACTGGGCACCCAGCGAATCGAACAGACACTGATGGCAATGTTCCCTGAATTTCCGGTCCTGCGCATCGATAGGGATTCCACCAGACGCAAAGGATCCATGGAATCATTCGTTTCAGAGATCAAAACTGGCGAACCAGCCATTCTTGTCGGCACCCAGCTACTGGCAAAAGGACATCACTTCCCTAACGTAACACTGGTGGCCATGTTGGACATCGATTCCGGGTTCTATTCAGCCGATTTTAGAGCAACGGAAAAACTAGGTCAGACTATCCTACAGGTAGGCGGGCGTTCGGGAAGGGCAGACAAACCCGGTACCGTCACCATCCAGACAGATTTCGCCACGCACCCCCTGCTAGAAACGCTCGTTAAGGGGGGATATTTCGAATTCGCATCTGGGCTGCTCGAGGAACGAAAAGAAGCCGGCCTACCACCTTCCGCGTTTCATGCCATCCTCAGGGCTGAGGCCAACGCATCAAATACCGCCAGATCGTTTCTGGAAAAAATCATCACAAAAGTACAGGTGCGCAACACCGTAAACCTGTTGGGGCCAATACCCGCTCTAATGGAGAAGAAAGCAGGCCGGTATCGACAGTTGCTGATAGTAACCTCGGAAAACCGATCTGATTTGCACCGGGAAGTACGGCGTATCATTCAGACTACGGAATCAATGAGGGACTCGAAAAAAGTGCGCTGGTCCGTAGATGTAGATCCAACTGACATGTTCTAGCACGCAAAAAGAACCGCCAATCCAGAAATCACCCTAGATACTTTTTAACAGTTTCCCTACACTCTCCCTGCCTCTTCTATACTCGAATTTTAATGACCCAGGACTTCGCGAAAAAACGTCCCCGAAAGGAATCTTCCCGCGACTCGGCACCCCGCAAGACACAGGGTCGAACCTTTTACCTGGCAACTTTTGTCACAGGCTTTCTGGGCGGCGCCTTCATCACTTTTCTGGCTGCCCTCTGGTATCTGAAACCGGCTGGCGACATCCTGGTAACCACTGGAGGAACACTCGATCGCGGAACACCCAAGGCCGAATCGCCAGCAAAGGCTGAGGAGATGCACTGGACTTTCTACGAAATCTTCCCGAAGTCGGTGGTCCCTGTCGTTCAGGAATACACCAACATGGGTGAAAAGGTGGTCGAGGATCATTCAAAGTGGGCTTTGCAGGCTGGATCATTCATCGATGTCCTAGATGCTGACGAGCGCAGAGCTAACCTGATACTGCTGGGTTTGGACGCCAGCATCCGGAAGGTAAAGGTGACCGGGACCACCTGGCACAGGGTCATCGTCGGCCCATTCGATACCCAGTTAGCGCGCAATAGAGCGCTGGACAAGCTTGCCCAGGCTGAAATACCCTCTCTTTTGATGAAAATCCCAGCCTCGTGAAACTACAAATAGTGACTTGAAAATCACCTGATCACACCCCATCTCTGTTTTAATGCAACCCGAAGCTTCACCATCCCAGACGCGAGAACAAACCCATTGAATCAATTCGAAGGCACAACCATTCTTTCTGTTCGAAAAAATAACTCCGTTGTCGTCGGCGGCGACGGGCAGGTAACCATGGGCGATACCGTCATGAAAGCCAACGCAAGGAAAGTCCGACGGCTTTACAAAGACAATGTCATCGCCGGGTTTGCAGGAGGCACCGCTGATGGTTTTACCCTCGTGGAGCGCTTTGAAGGAAAACTGGAAAAACACCAGGGCAACCTGGTGCTGGCCGCAGTGGAGCTTGCTAAAGATTGGCGAACCGACCGCGCCCTGCGTCGTCTTGAGGCCTTGCTTGTGGTCGCCGACAAGGAGAATTCATTATTAATAACCGGCAATGGCGACGTCGTGGAACCTAACGATGGTATTATGGCGATAGGGTCGGGCGGTCAGTACGCAAAGTCAGCTGCCCTCGCATTACTGGGCAATACAGAACTCAGCGCAAGAGACATCGTCGAAAAGAGTCTCTCTATAGCGGGTGATATTTGCATCTATACGAACCAGGAACAAACGATCGAAGAAATCACCTTCTAAAGGAAACACATGTCTAACATGACCCCAAGAGAGATCGTACACGATCTCGACAAACACATCATCGGACAGAATGATGCAAAACGAGCAGTAGCGATTGCGCTCAGAAATCGCTGGAGACGCATGCAATTACCTGATGAACTCCGAACGGAAATATCCCCCAAAAACATTCTGATGATCGGCCCAACAGGTGTTGGTAAAACAGAAATCGCACGACGACTCGCCAAGCTCGCGGGAGCGCCGTTCATCAAGGTAGAGGCCACCAAGTTCACTGAGGTCGGATATGTCGGTCGCGATGTAGAGTCGATTATCAGGGACCTGGCAGAAGCAGCCGTTAAAATGCTGCGCGACGAGCAAATAAAGCAAGCAGAGCCGAGAGCCTTCGAAGCAGCAGAAGACCGGGTGCTTGAAGCTTTGCTGCCATCTGCAAGGGGCACTGATTCAGATGAAAATTCATCTACTCGCCAGTTGTTTCGTAAAAAATTAAGAGAAGGAGAACTGGACGACAAAGAGGTTGAAATGGAAGTCCAGGCTACAGCGGTCGGGGTCGAAATAATGGCGCCGCCCGGAATGGAAGAAATGACCAGCCAACTACAAAATATGTTCTCGTCTATGGCGCCAGGGAAAACCAAATCAAAAAAAATGACGGTAAAAGACGCCTTGCGTCGAGTCACTGACGAGGAAGCAGCAAAACTTATAAACGAGGACGAACTTCGAAGCACGGCCATTGAGGCCGTCGAACAAACCGGTATCGTTTTCATTGACGAAATGGACAAGATCGCTAAACGAGCTGATCACGGCGGCGCAGATGTCTCTCGTGAAGGCGTACAACGAGACCTTCTGCCAATGATAGAAGGGAGTAACGTGTCCACAAAGTACGGCATGATCCGGACAGACCATATTCTGTTTATTGCTTCAGGTGCTTTCCATCTCTCCAAACCCTCGGACCTTATTCCTGAACTGCAGGGCCGATTACCAATCCGAGTAGAACTTTCTGCCCTCAGCATCGATGATTTCGAAAGAATCCTGACAGAACCAGACGCTTCGCTCGTCGAACAGTACCAGGCGTTAATGCAAACCGAAGGTCTAAACATCATATTCTCTAAGCCGGCGGTGCACAGAATTGCAGAAATCGCTTGGCAGGTTAACGAACAGACGGAGAACATTGGCGCGCGAAGACTTCACACTGTCATGGAGCGCCTACTGGAAAAGTTATCCTTTGACGCCACTGATATTGCAGCAAAGGAAGCAGGTGACATCACCATTGATGAAACTTACGTTAATGAACATCTGCAGAACCTTGCCAACGATTCGGACCTTTCCCGGTTTATACTCTGACCCGGAATAATCAACTATTCTTTATCAACTATTATTCATCGACTATTATTCATCAACTATTATTCATCAACTACAATCGCCCTTTTAAGGCTAGCTCTCTTTTAGGCTGTTCAAGATGACTCACTCAACCGCGCCCACGGCTGTTAACGTGCATAAGAAGTCAGCCACGCTGGAATTGGTTTATGACAATGGAAACTCTCACCAGTTGTCGGCAGAGTACCTGAGGGCATTTTCGCCTTCTGCCGAAGTACAGGGCCACGGCCCCGGGCAGGAGGTTCTGCAGCACGGTAAAAAAGAAGTACAGTTCCTGGATATCCAACCGCAGGGTCACTACGCGATAAAAATTACTTTCTCAGATGGCCACGATTCCGGGATTTTCAGTTGGGAATACCTGTCCATTTTAGGAGAAAATCACCAGGAAAACTGGCAGAAATACCTGGCAAAATTAGCTGCCGCAGGAAAGTCTCGCTCCCCCCAGTTTATTGCCTTGGGAAAGTAGTCAAAAGACAGACTTAAGCGCGGAACCCCAAAAAAGATCCCTTCGAAAGATAGACAGGATATAATGCGCCTTCCTTGTCGAATTGCATTACCAACCTCCTATGGACAAAGAAGACCACGTCACGCATTTTGGGTACCAAAAAGTACCGACCTCTGAAAAAGCAGGCAAAGTAGCCGAGGTCTTTCATTCCGTAGCTGAAAGATACGACATTATGAACGATGTCATGTCTCTCGGAACTCATCGGGTCATGAAGAAAATCGCCGCCAATGCGACGCTCGCTCGCGCAGGGCACCATATCCTTGACCTGGCAGGAGGGACAGGGGACATGGCAGTCCTGTTGTCGGAATACGTCGGCACAGAGGGCCGCGTCTACGTCTGCGATATCAACGGAAGTATGCTCTCTCAGGGCCGGGACAAACTGCTCAACCGCGGTATCGTAACCAATGTCAGCTACGTTCAGGCAGACGGGGAAAAACTACCGTTCCCCGATAATTCATTCAACGCCATTACGATCGCCTTCGGATTACGTAATTTTACCGAAAAAGAATCCGCTCTCCGCGAAATGTACAAGGTCATCAAGCCTGGCGGAAAACTCGTCATTCTTGAGTTTTCGACCCCCGGCAACACGCTCGTTCAAAATGCCTACAAGGGATTCAGCAAAATCTGGCCAAAGATCGGAAAACTGGTAACCGGCGATGAAAGCAGCTACCAGTACCTCGTGGAATCCATTGAGATGCATCCAGACCAGCAGACGCTCAGCGACATGATTGGCGAGGCCGGTTTTTGCAGGGTCAAGCACCAGAACATGTTAAACGGTATTGCCGCAATACATGAGGGCGTAAAACCAAGATTGGATCCAACCGGATGAATTTCCTGCGGATTATCCGAATCCTTTTGACCATCGTGCGCCTTAGACTGGATCGGAATATCCCTAAAGAGTTCCGCAAAGGTAATGTCGCAGCGCTCCTATGGATATTAAGACGATTACCTGAGCCTAAAAGCACGGGGCCGGAGTCAGCCAGATTGGCGCTTGAAGAACTTGGGCCTGTTTTCATCAAGTTCGGCCAAATACTCTCTACCAGGAAAGACCTCTTCAGCAACGAAATGTCCAAGGAACTACAAAAGCTTCAGGATCAAGTTCCCCCGTTTAGCGCCGAGGTCGCGATAAAAATAATAGAAAACGAAATCAAAGGCACTATTCCCTCTCTATTTACGTCATTCGATTCCATTCCGCTCGCGTCTGCCTCTCTGGCTCAGGTGCACGCTGCATCCATGCCCGTTGGTGCGGTCGAAAAAGAAGTTGTGGTGAAGGTCATACGACCCGGCATCCGAAAGGTTATCGAACGCGACATCAAACTGATGTACTTTTTTGCCAATCTACTCGAGAAGTTCTGGCCGGACGCAAGACGTTTGCACCCGACCACCATCGTCAAAGACTACGAGGCCATCATTCTTGACGAACTTGACCTAAAACTAGAAGCGGACAACAGTAGACGCCTGCGTGAAAACTGGTCCGGGTCAGGTAAGCTCTTCGTTCCGGAAGTTTATGAAAGCTGCTCAACCAGTCGCATCATGGTGATGGAGCGAATCTACGGCGTTACCGCAACGGACCTACCCTCTCTGCAGGACAACAATGTTGATCTAAAAAAACTCGCACACCTTGGCGTCGAAATATTTTTCTCGCAGGTGTTTGAAGATAATTTTTTCCACGCGGACATGCACCCGGGGAATGTCTTTGTCGATATTACAAATCCTGACAATCCGACTTACATAGCCCTGGATTGCGCGATCATGGGATCTTTGACTGAAAACGACAAGGACTACCTGGCGAGAAACCTCCTCGCGTTTTTTCACCGAGACTACCATGAAGTCGCTCGTCTACATGTAAAAAGCGGCTGGGTTCCCTTTGATACAGATATTAATGAATTTTCCGAGGTTATTCGGCGAGTATGCGACCCATTTTTCCAGAAACCGATAAAAGACATTTCTTTTGGGATAGTGCTGCTGGAGCTTTTTGATACAGCACGAAAGTTCAATATGGAAGTGCAACCACAACTGGTACTTCTGCAAAAAACACTGATTAACATTGAAGGCATGGGTCGACAGATATATCCAAACCTCGATCTGTGGGAAACAGCCGCACCATTTATGGAAAGGTGGATGAAAGATAGAATCGGGGTCACTGGCCTTATCAAAAGAATGTCAGAGAAAGCGCCCAGATGGCTGGACAAACTCCCTGAAATTCCAGACCTGGCCTACGACGCCATGGTGGAAATTCGAGATTTAGGCGCACAAAACCGGGCCCAGATGGCAACACTGGCAGAGCTAAGACAAGCCCTACGGGAACGGACCAAGCGCACAAAATACCAGCGTCTGGGCGGCCTTGCCCTGATCGGCGCAATCCTCTCCCTGCTCGTCCCAGTGACGGGATACGCAGCAGACATTGATCCCATTATCCCCGGGGCCGTGCTGGGAATGCTAGGGATCTACTGGATGTATGTTCATACCTGACATGGTATTCTCGCGGCCTTTTTTTAACACGCCTTGTTAAAAAAACACGAATTTAGGTATGAAGTCTTAGATTTTTAAGCATGCAGTCTTCGGTAAAGAATTTTACGCTAATATCTGAAATAGTATAATCGGGATCACAATGGAACAAACAAACACAAATTGGATTGACGAAGTGCGCTTTGACGATGACGGACTTATCCCCGTTATTGCCCAGGATTTCGAATCACACCGCATACTGATGGTCGCCTGGATGAACAAAACTGCGCTGCTTGAAACAGTTGATACCGGATTAGCCACCTACTGGTCTCGATCTCGCAACAAACTCTGGCGCAAAGGTGAGTCATCGGGCCATGAACAAGCGGTGAAAAGCGTCCAGCTTGACTGTGATGGCGATGTGTTAGCATTATCCGTTGAGCAAAAAGGCAAGATTGCCTGCCACACGGGTAGAAACTCCTGTTTTTTCAGGGTGTTAACTCAAGACGGTTGGCAGCTCTCGGAACCCGTCCTGAAGGACCCTAAGGAAATTTACGCCGATGGATAGCATTCTGGAAAGGCTGACTATAATCCTACAAGAACGCAGGTATGCAGACCCGTCTACGTCTTACGTCGCTGGCCTACACGCAAAAGGGATCAACAAGGTTCTGGAGAAAGTCGGCGAAGAGGCAACAGAGGTCATTCTTGCAGCGAAAGATGCCGAGTCTTCTGGCAATGTAAACGAATTGGTCAAGGAAACAGCCGACCTATGGTTCCACACCATGGTATTGTTAAGCCATATGGAATCTTCACCAGCAGCTGTCCTGGAAGAACTGGAGCGCAGGTTCGGCACATCCGGCCTGGAAGAAAAAGCCACAAGATCGAAATGAAAAATACACAACTTTTAGTCACAAGGAGGTCTATATGTCCCTGGGTATAACAGAACTTATCATCATCCTGGTCATTGTCCTGGTGCTCTTTGGCACCACAAAACTGAAGTCGATTGGCAACGACCTGGGCTCCGCAATCAAGGGTTTCCGAACCGCTGTCAGTGATGAGAAGGCCGCTGACGCAGAAGGTAGCGAGAGCGCCGAACTAGCAGCAACGCAAGACACCAAAGACTAAGGCTAAACGCCCCTGCTCGCCAACCACACTTCGGAAAATAAGATGTTCGACATAGGGTTCCCGGAGCTAGTGGTCATTAGCGTAGTCGCTCTGCTAGTCATTGGGCCGGAAAAACTTCCGGAAACTATTCGCACCATTTCACTATGGATTGGCCGGATTCAAAGAAGCTTTGCCAGTATTCGGCGAGAAATCGAATCCGAGATCGGTGCAGATGAAATTCGTCAACAGCTGCACAACGAAAGCATCATGAAAGAATTGGAGGAAACCAAAAACACCCTTCAGCAGGCCGGTCAGGATCTCAGAACAACGATCAATGCCACGGTTGAACAGGTTGAAACCCCTACCCCCTCTAATAAGAGCGAGTCTCGGACCAAAGACCCTGACTAATCACAGACCCTGACTAACCAAAGACCCTGACTAATCAAATATAATGACTAATCAAATATAATGACTGACCAAGAAGGCCTCCAACAAGACACTTCTTTGCAAAACACTTCTTTGCAAGACACTTCTTCAGAAGACACGGGCGGCCAACCTCTGGTAGATCACCTTATTGAACTGCGCACTCGGTTGCTGCATGCGATCCTTTCTGTACTGATTATTTTTCTGCCCTTGTTTTATGTAGCTAACGACATCTACGCTTACATATCTGAACCACTCCGACAGTTTCTGCCGGAAGGCGCAACGATGATCGCCACTGACGTCGCATCGCCCTTTTTAACGCCGTTTAAACTATCGCTGGTACTATCGATATTTATCGCAATGCCATACATACTTCACCAGATCTGGGGCTTTATTGCACCAGGGCTTTACTCAAACGAAAAGAAAGTCGCGATGCCACTGCTGGTCAGCAGCATTTTGCTTTTCTACGCAGGAATCGCGTTCGCTTTTTATGTGGTCTTCCCGCTGGTTTTTGGCTTCTTTACTGCCGCAGCGCCAGAAGGCGTCACTGTCATGACAGATATTAATCGCTACCTGGATTTCGTCCTGAAATTATTTTTCGCTTTTGGTATCGCTTTCGAAATACCAATCGCCACGGTGCTCTTAATCTGGACGGGTGCGACATCTGCCGCCGCCATGGCCAGCAAACGAGCCTACGTTATCGTTGGCTGCTTTGTTGTAGGCATGCTGTTAACGCCACCGGACATCATCTCTCAGGTGTTACTTGCTCTTCCCATGTGGCTCCTCTTCGAAACCGGTATATTGTTTGCTCGGGTATTTAAACTAGATCAATCCAACGCCCTCGCAGACACCGGCTCAGATGATTCTGCTGACGTTAATGGGTGAATTTACTCAGGAATCAAGCTGGAAGGTTACAGGCCCGTCGTTCGTCAAAGACACCTTCATATCTGCTCCAAACTGGCCTGTCTCAACTGGCACGAACTGGCGGGCTGCTTCAACAAAACCGTTGTAGAGCCTTTCTGCGAGCTTCGGTGGGGCAGCAGCAGAAAATGATGGACGCAGTCCTTTGTGGGTATCTGCAGCCAAAGTGAACTGAGAAACGATCAGCAACGACCCCTTCACGTCTATTAGCGAAAGGTTCATGTGACCTTTTTCATCATTGAAAACGCGGTAGTTTACGATCTTCGAAAGCAGTTTCTCTGCTCTCTCTTGTGTATCTTCTTTCTGAACGCCGAGAAGCAGCAACAGACCAGATCCAATTTCGCCATGAACCTGACCATTAATGGCAACCGAAGCCTCCGTTACTCGTTGAATCAGGCCAAGCAATGTCAAAGGGGCCTAAACGTGAAAGTCGGCTTCAAACCTGAGCGCCATATCCCGAGTGGCACGGATGAGTGCATCGATCATTGCAGGTTCAGTCGCCGAGTGTCCGGCTTCCCGAACTATGTATAGCTGTGATGTTGGCCACGCTTTCCGCAACTGATGGGCATTATCCAGCGGGCTGACGCAATCAAATCGACCATGAACGATAATTCCCGGAATGTCCTTAAGGACCGAGGCATTTTTAAGCAATTGTTCAGGCTCAAGGAAACACTGATTTCTGAAATAGTGGGTTGCGATCAGGCATCTTGCATGCGCCCGACCGCCATCTGAAAAATGTTTAATCAGTCGCGTATCCGGGTGAAGCGTCGAGGCATGTGCTTCCCAAGTTGACCAGGCTTTCGCAGCCGCCATCCGAGCCAACTCGTTGTCCTGCATCATCAGTTCGTGATACGCCTCGCAATTACTTAGCTTTTCGTCCCCTGCAGCTTCGCGCTTATTAAGGGCCGGCGAGATAAAGTCCTCCCAATGATCAGGAAAGAAAAGACTTGTTCCTGCCTCACTAAACCAGTCGATGTCCTGTCTACGCCCCAGGAAGACTCCCCTCAGAATCAGCCCAAGAACTGTTTCCGAATGTTTTTCAGCATAAGCAAGACCGAGCGTTGCTCCCCAACCACCACCAAACACAATCCATTTATCAATACCCAGATGCTCACGGATCCTGTTCATGTCAGACACAAGATGTTCCGTCGTGTTGTCAGTCAGCTCTGTATGCGGTGTTGAGCGGCCAGCGCCTCGCTGATCAAACAGGATAATGCGGTACTTCTCGGGGCTAAAAAAACATCGGGAGTTAAACTCACAACCGGACCCTGGTCCGCCATGAACAAATACGACGGGTATCCCGTCGGGTGTTCCGCTCTCATCCACGTACAACTCATGCACATCATCAACTTTTAACTGATGCCGCGCATAGGGTTTGATGTCAGGGTAAAGGGGAAACATCAGGCGATTTTCTCCCTGGATGCTCGCTTACGTTCATTTTCAGTGAGAAACTTCTTACGTAACCGCAAATGATTCGGCGTAACTTCGACCAGTTCTTCATCATTAATGAATTCAATCGCCGCCTCGAGGGAATGTTTGACCGGCGGCGTCAGAATAACATTTTCATCCGTTCCAGAGGCTCGAACATTGGTTAGCTGTTTCTCCTTTATCGGATTAACCGGCAAGTCATTTCCTCTGGAGTGCAAACCCACAATCATCCCCTCATAAATCTCCACATTCGGACCCACAAAAAGCCTGCCCCGAGCTTGTAAGTTATTGAGCGAGAACGCCACGCTTTTCCCGCTTGCCATTGACACCAGCACACCGTTGGTGCGCGTCGAGGAATCTTCACTCACGACCGCTCCGTAGTGGGAAAATACACTATTCATTATCCCCGTCCCCGATGTTATGGTCATAAATTCTGACCTGAATCCAATTAATGCCCGCGTTGGTATATTGAATTCTAGCCTGGTACGCCCTGCCCCATCAGGCATCATATTGGTCATGGTCGCTTTCCGAAGCCCCAATTCCTCCATGGCACTTCCCTGGTGCTCATCGTTAATATCGAGCATCAAGTCCTCAAACGGCTCTTCCACCGTCCCATCGACCTCACGGAAGATAACTTCTGGCCGTCCCACTGCCAACTCGTAGCCTTCGCGTCGCATTGTTTCAATCAAGACGGATAAATGTAGCTCCCCCCGACCAGATACTTTGAATTTATCGGCGCTTGCTGTCGGTTCAACTCGAAGCGCGACGTTATAAAGCAGTTCCTTTGCCAGTCGCTCTTTAAGATGGCGGCTGGTGACAAATTTTCCATCAAGACCCGCAAAAGGAGAAGTATTAACCTGGAATGTCATCGAGATCGTAGGTTCATCTACCTGGAGCGCTGGCAATGCTTCAGGATGTCCCACGGCACAGATCGTGTCCGAAATTTTTATACCCTCTACCCCGCTGATACAAACAATATCCCCGGCAGAAGCTCGTTCAACGGCTGCTCGTTCCAGCCCTTTGTAACCCATCACCTGGAGAATTTTGCCTTTCCTTTCTTCACCGTCCCGAGACACCACAACCACCTGGTCTCCGGTCACTATCTCGCCACGGGTGATTCTCCCCAGCCCAATGACACCAACGTAGTTACTGAAATCCAGCGCACTAATCTGCATTTGTAACGGTCCATTTATGTCGGTCGCAGGTGGCGGAACCTTTTCGATGATAGCCTCAAGCAGACAGCTTAGGTCATCATCCAACGCATCTGGAGTGAGTCCCGCACGACCTTGTATCGCCGAGCCATAGATCACTGGGAAGTCCAACTGCTCGTCATTTGCGCCTAATTGGTCAAATAGCTCAAACACCTCGTCAACCACCCAGTCTGGGCGTGCTCCGTCGCGGTCTATCTTATTAATCATGACAATCGGGTTCAGGCCATTCTCGAACGCCTTACTGGTCACGAATCGCGTTTGTGGCATTGGGCCTTCAACGGCATCAACCAGCAGCAAGACCGAGTCGACCATCGACAGGATTCTTTCTACCTCACCACCAAAATCCGCGTGCCCTGGGGTATCAACGATATTGATCCGATAATTTCTCCACACAAGCGATGTGTTTTTGGCAAGAATAGTAATGCCTCGCTCGCGCTCAAGATCGTTGGAATCCATGAGCCGTTCACCGGCATCTTCACCACGTTGCAGGGCACCTGCCTGGGACAATAATTTGTCTATAAGGGTGGTCTTGCCATGGTCAACGTGGGCAATAATTGCAATGTTACGCAGTTCAGTATCTGTCATAGGGAAGGAATTCTGTGGATGGCGCTCAATGGATGGGGTCGAAAACCGCCGAATTATACCGAAGCTGATATATAATGCGCGGCAAATTTTCCATCCTTGCAACAAAAGGCATTAATGATAAAGCAACGCAAAGCCGTATCCCTGATATCAGGCGGGTTAGACTCCATGCTGGCGACAAAAGTGATCCTGGATCAGGGTGTCCATGTCGAGGGTATCAACTTTTTCACAGGATTTTGTGTCGAAGGCCACACCCATGCAATTCGCGCCAAAGATAAGAAGAAAGAGAAACGTAACAACGCCCTGTGGGTCGCAGAAGAACTGGGTATCAAACTGCATATTATTGATGTTATCGAAGAATATAAAGACGTAGTGCTCAACCCAAAACACGGATACGGCCAGCACCTGAACCCATGCCTGGACTGCAAGATTTTTATGGTGAACAAGGCTGCGGCTTGGGCTTGGATGGAAGAAAACGATTTCGACTTCATTATCACCGGCGAAGTCATCGGCCAGCGACCAATGTCTCAGAGAAAGGCAACGATGCCGATTATTGCAAGGGAGTCCGGTGCAGACGACCGACTACTACGTCCACTAAGTGCAAGAAATTTACCGCGCACGCTACCTGAAAGGGAGGGTTGGGTGGATAGGGACAAGCTATTCGGCTTTAGTGGGCGTAATCGGACACCTCAGATCGAGTTGGCCGAGTCCCTGGGCATTAAAGAATATTCGCAACCAGCCGGAGGCTGCTGCTTCCTGACAGACAAGTCTTATGCCAGCAAGCTAGGAGATCTCTGGCAGTCCCGCGGCGAACGTGCCTATGAACTTGATGACATTATGCTTCTCAAAGTCGGTCGCCACCTTCGTCCAGCGCCACACTACAAACTCATCATTAGCCGAGAAGACGGTGAGAACCATTACCTGTCAGGTTATCAGCATGAATACACGATCATCCGGCCGGTTTCCCATGGTGGTCCTGTCACTCTTATTGACGGCACGCCAAACGACGCTGACCTGCTTTTAGCCGCTCGTATTGCCGCGCGCTACAGTCAGGGCAAAGACACAGACAGCGTCGTAATGTCTATTAGCCTTCCTGACAAGGGCAGCAGCGATGTCACTGTAACCCCCCTCACGCCTAATGACGTTCCAAAGAGCTGGTATGTCTGAACATAAGATTGATGCCCGTAGACTGCTCTGTCCTTTGCCCGTCATTCGCGCGCAGGACAAGATCAAGACACTTAACGATGGCGACCTGCTCACCGTGACCTGCACCGACCCGGGCGTGAGAAGCGACATTCCCGCCTGGTCCCGCATCCATGGGCACGAGATTATTGAGACGCTCACAGAAGGTCGAGAAATTATCATCACCATCAGGGTTCATAAAAGCCAGAAGGAGGCACCAAAATAGGGCGTCCACACGAACAACGCCCCGTAACGGTGCGTTGTTATATTTTACAATCTCCGCGAGCCCAGTAAATACAAAGCGTTTATTAATACACCCGGATGGCATATTCTTTGCTTTCTTAAATGCACCAAATAAAGACCCTCAACAAAATTCGGTAAAGGAGTGAACCATGTCAGAGAAAACTCTGGGATTAATAAAAGAACACGAAGCGAGGTGGGTAGATCTCAGATTTACCGATTCCCGTGGCAAGGAACAACACGTCACTAACAGCGCGTCAAAAATTGATGAAGATTTCTTCGAACATGGCGCAATGTTTGATGGTTCCTCCATCGCCGGTTGGAAGCCAATTAATAATGCAGACATGATCCTGATGCCTGACGATTCAACCGCAGTGGTCGACCCTTTTACAGAAGAAACCACCATAAACTTGCGCTGCGATATCGTTGAACCAAGCACTTTACAGGGATATGAGCGAGATCCTCGAGCCATTGCTAAACGTGCAGAAGCCTTCCTGTCTTCAACAGGTATTGGTGATACTGCCTACTTTGGTCCGGAACCCGAGTTTTTTGTTTTCGACGACGTAAAATACAAGTCCACCATGAGCGGTGCAATGTATGAAATAGAATCTGAAGAAGCGGCCTGGATGACAGCCGCTACGGTCGAAGGCGGTAACACCGGTCACAAACCCGGCGTTAAAGGTGGTTACTTCCCAGTACCTCCAGTCGACTCACTTCTGGATGTCAGAAACAGCATGTGCTCGGCGATGGAATCCATGGGGCTGGATATTGAACTGCATCACCATGAAGTGGGCACCGCGGGGCAATGCGAAATTGGCGCGAAGTTCAGCACACTGGTGAACAAAGCAGACGAAGTCCAAATCTACAAATATTGTGTTCACAATGTTGCTCACGCCTACGGCAAAACCGCAACGTTCATGCCGAAGCCACTGGTTGGAGACAATGGTAATGGTATGCACGTTCACCAATCCATTTTTAAAGATGGCACGAACTTATTTGCAGGTGATGGCTACGGTAACCTCTCACAAACCGCCCTGTACTACATCGGCGGTATCATCAAGCACGCGCGGGCGCTCAATGCATTCGCTAATGCTTCTACTAACTCCTACAAAAGACTGGTGCCGGGTTTCGAGGCGCCAGTAATACTGGTTTACTCGGCGATGAATCGTTCTGCTTCGATTCGTATCCCGTATGTTCAGGGGGGCAGCCCTAATGGTGTTAGAGCCGAAGTACGTTTTGGCGATCCAACCGCAAACCCTTACCTAATGTTCGCATCTATGCTGATGGCTGGCCTGGACGGTATCAAGAACAAGATTGACCCGGTTGGTCCTCTCGACAAAGACCTTTACGATCTTCCTCCAGAGGAGTTAAAAGATCTTCCTACTGTCTGTTCATCACTAGGCCAGGCACTGGATGCACTGGATGCGGATAGAGAATTTCTACGTCAGGGTGATGTCTTTACGGACAGCATGATCGACGGGTACATTGCTCTTAAGCGTGAGGAAGTGGAGAAACTTGACATGACCACACACCCGGTTGAGTTTGAAATGTACTATAGCGTGTAATGGAACTTCCCCCGACTCCGTCGGGGAAAACTAAAAAGTCCCTCCAGTTAGGGACTTTTTTTTGCCTGCGTAAAACATCACAATAGATTGGTCACACCTTTTGAGTCATCGATGAAAATACTCACCGCATTGTTAGTAGCATTATTAGTAGCATTGGCAAACTCATCCGCCTCGGCAGAAGAAATCTATCGAGAAATTAGCGATAAGGGCGTACCGACATTCTCCGACCAGGCTACACCCGGGGCGGAACCTATCACCATCCGTAAACCCAGCATATTCACCGATAAAACGTACCAACAAAGGCAACTAACAGGGCAAAGCGATGATTCACCATCATCAACGAACATAGACTATAGCCTGCTGGTAACTCACCCGAACAACGACTCAGTTATCCGCGACAATGCTGGAAACCTCAGCCTAACTATTTCGATCTCACCATCAGTTCAATCACCTCACAGCGCCGAACTTCTGATGGACGGCACTAAAATCCGCGATCTCTACGGAAGCGGTATCATCTCGCTCACTAACGTTGATCGAGGAACGCATGCTTTTAATATCAGAGTTATCGATCAGCAAGGAAATGTCGTCTCCGGCGGCCCCAGCCATAACATTTCTATTCTGAGGTACCACACTGACGCAAAGCCCCGAAGCAGGCCCTAAGTAAGACCTAAGTAACGCCGAATCGACCTGCACCACCACGGCTCATCATCAGTCACGCACTATATTGGTGCAAGCAGTAGAACCTCATTGGCAGGCTCGCCTCATTTACCGGCCTGAAATAGCGCTCCATCGACGATTTTCGTCAGAACTCGTTTTTTGGTGCACTTCTTGCAAATTTAAAGACTAAACTCGATAGCTAACGCAACCAGCCGCAGAACGTTTGACCGCGCCAAGATCCTATGAAAACGAAACCTAAACCAAAAACTGAAATGACGAGCGAGGCTGTCCTTAGCAACTTGTCCACGGCCATCTTGGTCATTAGTGAAGATCACAACATCCTGTTTGCTAATCAGGCAGCGGAAAACCTGTTAAAAGAATCGGCGACCCACATGGCAGGCCAGTGCCTCATAGAACTGATCATTAACGGCGAGGAACTTGCTGAGATCGTCCGTCAGGCTGCCATCTATAACAAGACCTTCACTCAAAGGAAAATGCAGCTGCTGTTACGGGGTAAGGATAACTTCACGGCCGATGTTACTGTCACACCGGTTCAGGATGGGGAGCAGACTGTCGTCGAGCTTATTCCTATGGATCGCTATCTGCGCATCGATCGTGATGCCGCTATACAGGAACACTACGACGTCACTCGCCAAATGGTCCGGGGCTTAGCGCACGAGATCAAGAATCCTCTGGGTGGCATAAAGGGGTCAGCAGAACTGCTTGCAAGGGCGCTCCCTGATAAATCTCTGGAAGAATATACAGACATCATCATCGAAGAAACCAATCGATTAACCTCCTTACTCGACAGGATGCTTGGACCCAACACCTTGGCACAGAAAGCACCGATATCGATTCACCAGGTTCTTGAGCGAACGGCGAGCCTTGTTGAACTAGAATCCAGGAACCTGAAAGTCATCCGCGACTATGACCCGAGCATCCCTGAACTGTTCATTGACCCAGAGCTAATGCTGCAAGCCGTCCTGAATGTGGCCAGGAATGCCATGCAAATACTTGAAACGACCCCACATCCAGCGCTGACTTTCACTACTAGAATCGATAGACAGTTCACCATTAAGGGCCTTCGACACAAGGTGGTTGTGCGGGTGGATATTACTGACAACGGCCCCGGAATTGCGCCCGAAATACAAGACCAACTATTTTATCCAATGATCTCGCGAAGGCCCGGAGGCACCGGATTAGGGCTAACTTTTGCACAATCAATCATTGCTCAACACAACGGCATGATCGAGTTTGAGAGCGAACCCGGCGACACGACTTTTTCAATCATTATTCCCCTGGAGTAGAACAATGAGTAACGACAGCATCATCTGGGTGGTAGACGACGAACGGTCAATCCGCTGGGTACTTGAAAAGGCGCTGACTCAGAATGGTTGGAACGTGACGTGTTTCGAATCTGCGGAACAGCTCCTTGAACAGCTACATTTATCGACACCAATATCGACACCAAAAGTTGTCATCACGGACATCAGGATGCCAGGAACAGACGGACTGGAACTATTGAGCGCACTAAAAGGCAGTCATCCAGGGTTACCAGTGATCGTCATGACAGCTCATTCGGATCTTGATAGCGCCGTCACTTCGATTCAGGGCGGCGCTTTTGAATACCTGCCAAAACCCTTTGAATTAGACGAAGCCGTTGCCGTCGTCGGTCGCGCCCTTGCGCAAGCACAACAAACGATGACGGCGGAGCCACCACCCAAAGAACCTCAAGTTGAAATCATAGGCAAGGCGCCAGCGATGCAAGAGGTATTCCGCGCCATAGGAAGACTGTCCAAATCGAATGTCAGTGTGCTGATAAATGGCCAGTCCGGAACCGGCAAAGAACGGGTGGCACATGCGCTTCACAAACATAGTATCAGAGCAGCTAAACCCTTCATCCCCCTGAACATGGCCGCCATACCCTACGACCTAGTCGAGTCAGAGCTTTTTGGGCACGAAAAAGGCGCCTTCACCGGAGCCAATCAAAGACGGACGGGGCGATTCGAACAAGCCGAGGGAGGCACTCTTTTTCTGGATGAAATCGGCGACATGCCACCAGAAACGCAAACTCGATTATTACGCGTCCTTTCAGACAGTGAATACTATCGCGTCGGCGGCATCGAGCCTCTGAAAGCCAACGTAAGAATCATCGCAGCCACACACCAGGACCTAGAAGAGCTTGTTGCAGAAAACAAATTTCGTGAAGACCTTTTCCATAGGCTCAACGTCATCCGAATACGCCTGCCAACCTTGTCAGAACGGCGTGAGGACATCCCGGGCCTTGCGGCGCATTTTTTGCTTAAGGCAGCAGATGAAATTGAGGAAGAACCAAAGCTACTCCGCCCGGAAACGATAGCGTACCTGTGCGAACTACCCTGGCCGGGAAATGTGCGGCAGCTGGAAAACGCATGTCGCTGGATTGCCGTAATGGCGACAGCCCAAGAGGTCATGATCGAAGACTTGCCACCTGAACTACTTCAGGAAAAACCCAACCAGAGCACAGGTGGTATTGACTGGGAACGAGCCTTGCGTTCGTGGGCAAGCGGTCGTTTATCCTCTCTTAAACAGGGCGATGCTGGCATTCTTGAGGATGCTCTTCCCAGGTTTGAGCGAATCATGATCCAGGAAGCGCTAAAACAGACCGGCGGAAGAAAACGCGAAGCCTCCTTACTTTTGGGGTGGGGAAGAAACACCCTGACTCGAAAAATATCGGACCTTGGAATAGCTGACGAGAACCTGGAGGGTTGATGCTGAATATAGTCCTCTATGAGCCTGAGATACCACCCAATACTGGCAATATAATGCGCCTGTGCGCCAATACAGGCTGTACATTGCATCTTGTGAAGCCACTTGGCTTCGAACTCGACGACAAGCTGCTTCGCCGAGCAGGCCTTGATTACAGAGAATATGCAGACGTCAGGGAATGGGAAAACCTGGGTAAGCTGCTTGAGGAACTTGATCAGGACCGCGTCTTTGCGATCACCACTAAAGGCGCAATTAATCACACACAGGTTGAGTTTGAACCCGGGGATATTTTAATGTTCGGCCCGGAAACTCGCGGAATCCCCGACCAGGTGCTTGGTTCGATGGCAGACAACAGGAAGCTTCGGATACCAATGCTGCAGCATTCCCGCAGCCTTAATCTATCTAACGCTGTCAGCATCGTCGTCTACGAAGCTTGGCGCCAACTCGGCTTCCAAAACGGCCGTTAAACGAGTTCTTACTGAATCGAAGCGGTTTCCGCTTCAGCTCTTGCCCTAGTCTGCGCATAAATAGCATCAAAGTTAACAGGCGCAAGCATGAGCGGGGGGAAACTACCTTTGGTGACAATAGAATCTATCGCTTCGCGAGCATAAGGAAATAGTACATTCGGGCAAAAACTGCCAAGAGTCTGCGCCAGCCCTTCCTGGTTCATTCCCTTAATCATGAAGATGCCTGACTGCTGAAGCTCGATCAGGTAAATAACCTCGTCAGCCTCATTTTTGGCGGTTACGGTCAATCCCAGTGTCACTTCGAAGTTATCTTCACCAATACTGCTATTACTGGTATTCAACTCAAGCGCTACACTTGGCTTCCATTGCTTCAGGAACGCCTCGGGAGACTTGGGTGATTCGAAAGACACGTCCTTCACATAAATCCGTTGCAACACAAAGGTTGTTTCCTGTGTCTGCTCGCTCATTGATTCTCTCCCATCACCATTGCTTCCAACTGATTACCGAATTCAAGTCCAAATAACTCGTCACAACCACCAATGTGTTGATCACCAATCCAGATCTGAGGAACCGTGTGCTGACCAGACTTTTTCATCATTTCCGACCTCAACCCCTGGTCAGTATCAACAGGGATATCCTGAAAATCCCACCCTTTACTTTTCAGCAAGCCACGCGCCCTGATGCAGTAGGGGCAAAACCTGGTTGTATACATCACGATTGGTTGAGGCGTTGCCGCAGGTACTGTCAGTTTATCGCTGCGCCCCAGAATTTTGTCTTTAATCTCTTTGATTTCTTTTATAACCATCGTTACTTAACCACCGGCAGGCTGCCGGCGGTCCATTCCGCCATGCCCCCTGATAACCGGCGAACGTTTTCGAATCCCAGAGCCTTGAGTTTTCGCCCGGTCGCGCTCGCCTGCTGCCCCATCTTGCAAACCAGTACCACGGGTTTGCCTTTCTCGGATTCCAGCTCACCGATTCTGGCATCAATGCTCGAAACCGGCATGCTTAGCGCACCGGCAATGTGCCCCGCGCTGTATTCTTTAGGGTCTCGAATATCTAACAGTACGGCGCCCTCTCGATTAACCAGGTTAACCAGGTTGGTAGGCGTTATGGCCGCACCACCCTGCTTACCTTCGTTAATCACGAAAGCAACAAGAAGAAATACGAATGAACTCACTAAAATATAGTGATTACTGACAAATTGAAAAATCTGCTCAACCAAGGCACGTTCCAGCAGCAAAATTAAGTCGCGAAGTATACACAATTAGTAATTATTTGCTCGTTACTATTCAACCGATATGCGGTAACCGTTAATATCCTGAATTGTTTCCTATCGTAGCCTGCCATGATGAGTAATCCACCTACCGCACTAATCATTTTGGATGGATGGGGCCATCGAACCGATCCAGAGGACAATGCCATCGCCCAGGCGGCAACACCGGTCTGGGACGAACTCGTATCCACACGACCAAACTGCCTGATATCTGGCTCAGGCGAAGATGTAGGCCTACCCCCTGGACAGATGGGTAACTCCGAGGTTGGTCATATGAACTTGGGCGCCGGACGCGTCATTCACCAGGATTTTACCCGAATCAGCAACTCGATAACGGACCGTGACTTCTTTGACAACAGCGTGCTTTCCCAGGCAATGGAGGGGACCGCTGAATCAGGGAAAGCGCTTCATTTACTTGGTCTTTTATCACCAGGAGGTGTTCATTCCCACGAGGAACATATCAAAGCAGCCGTTAATATGGCCAGATCCAAGGGCATTTCGCACGTGTATCTACACGCTTTTCTGGATGGACGTGATGTTCCGCCTCGATCCGCCAGCGCATCGATCGATTCCATGCAGGCACACATCATAGCTGGGGGCGCCGGTGGCATAGCATCGGTCGTTGGCCGGTACTTCGCGATGGACAGAGACAACCGCTGGGATCGCGTGCGACCTGTTTATGAATTGATCGTCAACGGAACCGCAATGCACCATTTTGAAGACCCAGCGGAAGCACTACAGGCCGCCTATCAACGAGATGAGTCCGATGAATTTATCCAATCTTCGGCTATTTTGCACCAAGATCAACCGGTCAAGGTCAATGATGGTGATTCTGTCATCTACATGAATTTCAGGGCTGATCGGGCACGTCAGCTGACATGCGCCTTCACTGACGTCGCATTCGACAACTTCAACCGTTCCAGAGTGCCTGGGCTCTCAAGCTTCGTCACCTTGACCCGGTACGCCGCCAATATTACGGCACCCTGCGCGTTTGCGCCTGCGACTATACAGAACAGCCTTGGAGAATATATTGCCTCTTTGGGAATGACCCAGCTGCGACTGGCAGAGACAGAGAAATACGCACACGTTACTTTTTTCTTCTCCGGCGGCAGGGAGGAAGCATTCACCGGCGAAGATCGGCGGCTGATACCTTCACCGGACGTTGCGACTTATGACTTACAGCCTGAAATGAGTGCGGAGGAAGTCACGGACACCATCATCGACGCCATTAACGGTGGCACGTACGACCTAATTGTCTGTAATTATGCCAACGGTGACATGGTTGGACACACGGGTAATCTTAAAGCATCAATCAAAGCCGTGGAGACAATCGACCTGTGCCTGGGGCGCATCACAGCGGCGCTCAACACAACCGGTGGGCAATGCCTGATCACAGCGGACCATGGCAATGTAGAGCAACTGATGGATCACCAGACCAACCAGCCTCATACGGCCCACACGTCCGAGCTGGTGCCACTTGTCTACCTTGGACCACAGAACATCCAACTCGAACAGGAAGGCGGGGTACTTAGCGACGTATCACCTACTTTGCTTACTTTGATGTCCCTAGCCCAGCCGGAAGAAATGACCGGACGATCACTGGCCAAGAATTAACAACAGGAATCATTGATGCAGAATCTACTCATTCTTTTCCTTATCCTACTTTCAGCGATATCCGCGCAGGCAGAACAATCCGTGAGTCAGTCGGAAATTGAAGCCCGGCTAAAGACCCTTGAAGAAGAGATCTTGAGCTACAAGGAAATACTGGACAGCACCCAAGGACAGAAATCAGAAGTTGAAGAGACCCTGGAACGAAACGAGAAGGGAATTAACAAACTAATCAACGAGATCGACACGATCGAGAACGAATTGGATTCCACCAACCAAAAAATATCTTCACTGACGGCAAAACAGAAAGAACTTCTCATCGAAAAAAGCGAACAACAGTACTACATCGAACAACAAATCAGAGCTGCTTACGAAATTGGAAGTCAGGAATACCTTAAGGTTCTTCTTAACCAGGAAGATCCCAATGAGATTGCCAGAATGCTGACGTATTACGACTATTTTAATCAGGCTCGGTCAAAACAAATAGAGACCTACAATCTGACCCTATTGGATCTAGATCGCATCACACGGGAACTGGCTGACGAAACCATCGTACTGGAATCACAAAGAAGAACGCTGGGCACACAACGAAAAAGTCTCGCAAAAGTACAGCAACAGAAGAAAACCACACTGAAAGCGCTAATTAACCAGATCAGCTCGACCGGGTCAGCGCTATCAAAACTGGAGCAGGACAGGGGAAGACTAGAACAATTGTTGGACAAATTGCAGGAAACCCTGGCCAAACTGGATGCGCCACGCAGCGCACAGCCGTTCGGTGGAATGCAGGGTAAGCTGCTGCTACCGGTCGAAGGGAGCATCAGCCATCACTTTGGGAATAAGAGAAACCAAGGTAAGCTCAAATGGCATGGCATCTTCATCGACGCGGCAGAGGGTGAATCCGTATACTCAGTTCACTACGGCCGCGTTGTCTTCTCAGACTGGTTACGTGGTTTTGGTTTACTGATGATAATTAGCCATGGCGAAGGTTATATGAGCCTGTATGGTCATAATCAGGCCTTGTTTCGGGAAACCGGAGATTGGGTATCTGCCGGTGAAGTGATTGCCACCGTGGGAGATAGCGGCGGACAGAATAAAACAGGACTGTATTTCGAGATCAGAATTGACGGCAAACCAAACAACCCTCAAAACTGGTGTGTCGCACGAGAACAACGAGCTGCCTAACGCAGCATAGCAGGAACTTTAGATGACCCGATTTTTACTAACAATGGTCACTGTGTTTGGCTTAACGCTTAACGCAACGGCAGACGAAGACGCTGCACCGACAATAGAAAAGGAAGCCACAACCGACACCGCGGCCCTTGAGCCTAGACTTCCGTTAAATGAACTCAGGCTGTTCGCAGAGGCATTCAATCGAATCAGCAGCGCCTACGTAGAAGAGATAGATGACAAAACACTTCTCGAAAATGCCATCAAGGGCATGCTGTCACAAATGGATCCACATTCCTCGTACCTGGACAAAGAGTCGTTTGATGACCTTCAGGAATCTACTTCAGGTAACTACGGTGGTCTTGGCATAGAAATAGGCATGGAAGATGGCTTCGTTAAGGTGATTTCACCCATGGACGACACCCCTGCAGCCAAGGCTGGCATTGAAAGTGGTGACCTGATCATCCAGCTTAATGACACTCCGGTGAAAGGCATGAGCCTGTCTGACGCTATCGATGCTATGCGCGGCGAAGCTGGTAGCGAAATAGAAATCATGGTGATTAAAGCTGACAGTCCAACGCCTCAACCGCTTACCCTGACAAGAGAAGTCATCAAGGTTGCCAGTGTCAGGCAACGTTACCTGGAGGAAGGGTTCGGATATCTTCGTATTGCGCAGTTCCAAAGAGGTACCGGGGACGAAGTCGAAAAGGCGGTTATCCAGCTAAAAGACGAAGGCGACCTTGAAGGGCTGATTATCGATCTGCGCAACAACCCAGGTGGCGTTCTGCAATCTGCCGTCGCCGTATCTGACGTATTTATTGACGATGGTTTGATCGTCTATACCCAGGGCCGCATGGAGGATTCTGAACAAAGATACAACGCCCGCACACCAGACGCTATTCATGGCGTACCCATCGTTGTGCTGGTCAATGCAGGGACCGCCTCTGCATCCGAGATCGTTGCTGGGGCACTGCAGGATCATGGCCGGGCGATTGTCATGGGCACGACGACTTTCGGCAAAGGATCCGTGCAGACCATCCTTCCGCTTACCAACGAAAAAGCAATAAAATTGACCACGGCCAGGTATTACACGCCAAATGGTAAATCTATTCAGGCTGAGGGTATTATTCCGGACATTTGGGTCGATCGCTCGAAGGTCACACCGGCGAAGTCGAATCCCTGGCGGATAAAGGAAAAAAACCTTCCCAAGCATCTGGCTGGAGACAATGAAAGCACCAAAGGGAAAACCAAGGTCGATGACCCAGATAGCCCGGCTTCAATGGATCCTGACACCACCGAGTCCACCGCCACCTATTCCAACAACATGAAACTGGCTATGCGCGATTATCAGCTCAATGAAGCGCTGACATTACTCAAAGGCCTGCATATACTCGGCAAGATGAAAACACCGCAAGGCTAGGCGTTGTCGAGGCCAACCCAGATCGGCTTCACTACCGTGGTAGTGGCACTTTTGCTGCAATTGGTACCTCTTTCGTCATTTTCAGCAGACCGTTCTTATATAGCCATTATCATTGATGATCTTGGTCATGATCGGCGCGCCGGCGAGAGGGCTATCAACATCCAGGCTCACCTAACCTTCGCCGTCCTACCTAAAACCCAACACGCCGTTCGTCTTGCCAGCTATGCCCACAGCGCCGGGAAAGAAGTGATGGTTCACCTGCCCATGGAAAACACCATGAACAAGCCACTCGGTGGCCTGGCATTAACACGCGATCTATCAGAGCAGGATATAGCGATAGTGTTGGATCAGGCCGTCAGGCTGGTTCCTTTCGCCAAGGGCATCAACAACCACATGGGCAGTTCCTTGACCCAAGAACCACAAGCGATGGTATGGCTTATGCGCGCGGTAAGACGTCACAAGTTATTTTTCGTAGATTCCCGAACGACACCCAAAAGCGTGGCATCAGAAATCGCGATACAGGAAAATATCCGAACGGCCAGTCGTGATGTGTTTTTAGATAACGACAGGTCAATTTACGGCATAGACAAGGAGTTCCGGCGCTTACTGGCCGTTGCCAAGCGGCGTAAAACAGCTATCGCCATCGGCCACCCCTACCCTTCAACCTTGCAATACCTGGAACACGCCATTCCAATGCTGGAACAAGAGGGAATAAAGCTTATTTCAGTGTCAGAAATGCTGAACCTCAGGCAGTCTGCTCGACAACTCGCCAGCTATTAGACCTTCAGGTTTCAGGCTTGAAATGCCTGCAAAGAGCGATTGCCTCTTCCAGGTCCAGCGTACCTTCATAGATTGCACGCCCGGTAATGACCCCTGTAATGCCGCCGGCCGGTCGTTCACCTGCTTCGAGCAGCGCCTGAATATCTTTAATGTCAGTAACCCCACCGGACGCAATAATCGGTACGTTGACCGAATCGGCCAAGTCTTTTGTTGCCTGCAGGTTAACTCCCCCCATCATGCCGTCCTTACCGATGTCCGTATAAACAATGCCGTCTATACCGTCGCTTTCAAAAAGCATTGCTAAGCTCTTCACTGAAACATCTGTCACTTCTTTCCAGCCATTAATAGCCACCATGCCATGCAGTCCATCCAACCCGACAATAATGTGACCGGGAAAACGTTGACACATTTCACCGACAAATTCCGGTTCCTGAACCGCTTTCGTGCCGACGATTAAATAATCGACACCGGCATTGAGGTAGGACTCAATAACTGCCGCGCTACGAATTCCGCCGCCTAATTGAATCGTCAACTCCGGATGATTCTTCGCAATCGTGTTGATAGCGTCTGCATTTCTTGGCTGACCATCGAAGGCCCCATCAAGGTCCACCAAATGGAGCCGCTCACACCCTTTGGACACCCAGTGCGCAGCCATCCCAACAGGGTC
>Ga0206130_10000118_pt1 | contig 131297 bp, 111 predicted proteins | sample Helgoland_Spring_9_FD_148637 | JGI IMG/M metagenome (GOLD analysis project Ga0206130, IMG submission 148637) | Pelagic subsurface seawater microbial communities from Kabeltonne, Helgoland, North Sea - Helgoland_Spring_Bloom_20160512_1 | ecosystem: Environmental > Aquatic > Marine > Epipelagic...
AACCCTGCTTTTCCAACCATGAGGAAAACATCACAAGAAAAGCCGGTGAAAAATCACCCGGGCTGGCCGCGGCCCACTTCTGGATCTCATCAATCGGAAATGGCATGACCGAATCGATCTCCGCCGCTGGGTAAGTGATGCCCCCACGATGGCGGGTTACAAATAGGTGGACGTGTTCCCATCCCGTATTCTCGGATGGCTCAACCACGACGACATGTTCCAGATCTTCCGCTGACAAGTCAGTTATACCCAGCTCCTCGCCCATTTCACGAACTGCCGCATCGGCGTAGCCCTCTCCTGCATCGAGATGCCCGGAGACGCTGGAGTCCCAGACACCGGGGTTCATATCCTTGATGAGTGAGCGTTTCTGCAGGTAAAGATCGCCGTTTCGGTTGAGGACAAAGACATGCACGGCACGATGGATGAGACCCTTTGCATGCACCTCGGAACGGGTGGCGGTGCCGGTCGGAATATCGTTTTCATCCACAACATCGAAGACCTCATTGTCCCTCTGCGGCTTGTCCTTGAGTGGATGGGTATCGTAGATGCGCGCGAGGGCGATCCATTTCCCGAGATCCAGTTCTTCGCCCCGAACAGTCGGGGAAAGCCCCATTGCACCGGTGACATCTTCCCATGGCAGCGTATCGGGAAGTTGTTTGCGGAGCTGCTTTCTGCGCTGCGCAAAGCCTCGCCGAACAAGCTCGTCGAACAGCAGCGCATCAAACGGGGTTTCTCCGCTTTCATCGCGCGGAGTGAGGACGGCGACGGAGGAGTCGATGGATGGCTTCGGGAAAAAGGCATCGGGCGGCACCACGCGAAGGGATTTGATCTCCCAGTTCACCTGCATCCGCAAGCTGAGTATCCCGTAATTCTTGCCGCCGGGCTGAGCCCCGAGCCGATCGATCACCTCCTTTTGCAACATGATCACCGCACGGCAAAACGGATGCGGCCGGCAGAGAAGGTTTTTCATGATCGCCCCTCCGGATGAATACGGGAGATTCCCAAGAAACTTCACTGGACCGTGCTTGAAGAGGATGCGGCGGTCGAACTTCGCGCCGTCGGCGTGGTGCACCTCCACATCGTCGCGGTCGGCGAAGCGCTCTTTCAACGCCCCGGCGAGCCGACCGTCGAACTCGACCAGGATCACCCGCTTCGCCTTGCCGAGGACATGCTCCGTGAGCGAACCGGTACCCGGACCAACTTCAACCACAGTGTCCCCTTCCGAAATTTCCAGTTGGGAAACGATCCACCGCGCCATATTCGGATCGGTTAGGAAATTCTGTCCGAGCTGTTTGCTCGGCAGCACCCTCGCGCGATCCAGCGCATCACGTATTTCCTGTCCTGTCATGGGCGGCATCCTCACTGCCCCGCATGCGCTTGACGAGTGCGGAAATCTCCCAACTCTAGCGACTCGTGAAGACGCGTCCCTTTCCGGTCACCCAGGCCGTCTTGACGCTCTGGTAAAGGGTGTTCAGCTGTGCTTGCGATAGCAGCCGATATTCGATCGATTTGGAATGCGTTGTCAGAGGATATTTCTTCACAACCATATCCTGCACGTTGCTGCCCGCCCTTCTCGCCGCACCATCCACGAGTGCACGCGCTCTCTCGGCAACCTGCGACGCCGCAGCCCCGGGTCCGCCGGCTGTGATCGGAGTGATGAAGTAGAACCTGGCCAGTGCCTGCCCCGTCGTGTCCACCGTCACCTCCTCGACGATTACGGCACCGTCGAGGACGTAATTGTGTCGGCTGACCGAGGAGATCCTGCCAAGTGCAACGAGATAGTTGCCTCCCGCAAGATTTGCCTCCCAGTAACCCCTCCGCCCCTCTTTGTCGCTCGGCTCGTTCTCGTCTTGCTTGTTTGGATTGTTCGAGTTGTTGCCGCCGGTGTTCTGCCCAAAGGCGGATACGGAAAAAATCAGGAGCCAGATTAGGAAGCTTGCTGGTTTATGCATGGTGAATGATGCTACGAGCGGCCTGCTCTTTTGGCCAGCGTCCAATATGCTACGGAAAAGTTAATTATTGCCACTGCTTCGCTTCCGTAGCATTATAGGGAATGGTTCGATACCGCCCGAACGTTGCAGCGCTCATGGTGAACGCCGATGGCAACCTACTCATCTGCGAACGCACTGGCGTGCCGGGTGCTTGGCAATTTCCCCAAGGTGGGGTGGATGCCGGGGAAAGTATGCAGGAAGCACTCTTCCGCGAAGTTCAGGAAGAAATCGGGATCGGCAAGAGCCACTATGAGATCATCGATCAGCGCGACGGATACCGGTATCTCTATCCGCCGGATGTGCGAGCTAAGAAAATCAGAAAGCACGGCAACCACGGCCAGGAACAGACCTACTTCCTTTGCAAACTGAAGCCAACTGCACCGCCCATCGACGTCAACCAGACTCCGCAGGAGTTCGGCGCCTACCGCTGGATCGTTCCGGATGAGTTCGATCTCGACTGGCTGCCCCTCTTCAAACACGAGGTTTACCGTTCCGTGATGGCCGATTTTTTTGGAATCAGCCTCGATCCGGTCTTCGATCCCTGAATTTTAACGCGATCACGTAATTGCATTGGAGAAAATCCGGGGTAATCTCACGACGTGTAAGGGATAGCACATAGCCCCCCAAAGGGCCCAAGGGCGCCGGAAATTCAAGGGATCCGGCGCCCTTGGTTTGTACACGAACCTCTTCAAGGCCTCACCCCCAGGGCGATCAAGCCAGGGAAACGGAAAGGGGAAACCGACCAAGCAACGTCCGCAAAGGCGATCCATTCTTGTGCTTTTTTTGCCTTTTATCGCAGTTCTCCTCCCCGATTTGATCGCCCTGCCCCACGCTTTCAAAAAAAAGTTAGAGTTTTACGCTTGATCGGGTTAAAATTTTGAAATAATTGTGTTGTCGTATTCCGGAAATTCAACCTCGGTTAAGTTTCTGGGATGCAACATTTCCATTTCCTGCAAGCCTGACGCAGCGAACCTATCTCCGGGGGGAAGTAGGCTTCGCCTTCAGATTGCGGGAATCTTTGGGGGGAATGTGCAACCACCGGGCGTGGATGGGATCAAACCCATCCACGCCCTATTGCTTTTAGGATTTCCCAGCAGTGGAGCGCACGACTCCAGTCGCGCAAGGCTACCCACCGATCCATAGAAGTGAACTGCGCGACTGGAGTGTCGTGCGTTCCAGGTTCAGCCTTCCAGTGAATGCGGGTACTCGCCCGAATCGATCAGATCACGGATCGCCATCACCACGTGCTCCTTGTCATCCGCGTAGGTTACGCCGAACCACGAAGAGCTGGTCGGGATGGCCCGGCAGCTTGTTTTGCCCTTGCTGATCAGGGAGTCCACAACGGTCGGGATGTATGACTCCCCTGTCACCGCAATGTGTTTCTCAAGGAAATCGACGAACTCACCCTCGAGATCTTCCACGAATTGCCCGGGGAATAGCCAGAAATTCATGGAAGCCGGAGCCATGGGGGAAATCTCACTGCGAACGCCGTCCAAGCCTTCACCCGTCACCTTTCCATCGTCTTCCCTACCAATTTTTACAAATTCCTCCACGCTTTCCAGCAATCCCTCGGCGGATACCTCGCAGATTCCGCGATTCACCTGGCCGTGATCCGAAAGGGTGTTCTCGAGCGGGTATGCGATAAGCGCACATGTGTCCGATGAAACATCCGCAAGGAATGAGGCGGCACGGATATACGCGTCTCGGCCGTAGAAATCGTCGGCATTGATCACCGCGAATGGACCGTCAATGAGATCGCGCGCCGCACGCACCGCATGGGTCGTGCCCCACGGCTTTGTCCTGCCCTCGGGAGGTGAAAACGGATCGGGGAGGTCATCCAGTTTTTGAAACGCGTAATCGACCTTGATCCGGCCTGCGAAGCGCGCCCCGATTCCTTCCCGAAAAGCTTCAGCGAAATCCTCGCGGATGACGAAGATCACCCTGTCGAAACCCGCCCTGAGGGCGTCATAAACGGAATAATCCAGAACGGTTTCCCCATTCGGACCCATGGGATCGATCTGTTTGAGACCGCCGTATCGGCTTCCCATTCCGGCTGCGAGAACTATGAGCGAAGGCATGGGCGATTCTTGGATGCCCCGGCCCCGCTTGGCAAGGACTTGCGGCACCCGCCGTGGCACCCACAGCCAAGTTGCGAGTGGGGGGGAGCCGTGCTTTTAGGCGGCAGTGTCGTGCCCGGGGTTTTGTGGCTTGGTGCTTGGGTGCCGCGTGGGAGGGCGGCTTTCCGGATGAAGACAAGTCGGGGCAGACCAGCGTCAGCCCCTCCTTGCGGGTTTGAGCAGGTATCCTGCTACCCAGCCTTGATCGCCGTTTCCGTTTCTGCACCAATGCCAGCCGTGAATCTGTTTGAGTGATGTGACTTCATCCGCGCGCTGGAGTTTCAGCACGGTTGGGTCGAACGGCTCCATCGCCGCCCAGCGATCCTCGCCGAGGGGCTCAAGAATCTGAGCCGGAACGTAGCCGCCGCGCCCGCTCGAATCGCTGGCCCAGATCCAGCCGGGCCATGTGGTGTCGGCGGGGCCGCTGGTGACTTCCTGTCCGGCGGTCAGATGGAGGGCACGGGTGTTCCGCTCCTCATAGTCCGCGTTCGCGATGAATCTCGTCTCTTCGGTTTCCATTGGAAATCACTCCGCTCCTACCGTTTCAACATCGAGCTCAGGCTCGCCGTCGGGGCGGGAGCTGTCGAAGTTGAGATCCTCGGTGCCTTCCTTGCGGGTGACGCACACCATATCGCCGGTCTTCACCGTGCCACGTAGTAGCGCCTCTGCGAGTGGATCTTCCAGATAGCGTTCCACTGCACGGCGCATCGGACGCGCGCCGTAGTTCGGATCGAAGCCTTTTTCGGCCAGCAACTCCCTGGCATCCGCCGCGAGGGTCAGGTCGATATCCTTTTCCTTGAGTCGGGCGACCAGCTTGGAAACCTCCAGATCGACGATCTTGTTGAGATCTACTTTCTCGAGCATGTGGAACACCACGAGATCGTCCAAACGGTTCAGGAACTCCGGTTTGAAGTAGCGTTTGGTCTCCTCCATGATCTTCTCCTTCATCCCTTCGAAATCGGATTCGTCGGCGTTCATCGCGCCGAAACCGAGCGATGTCTGGCGCTTGATCGTGGAGGCCCCGACATTCGAGGTCATGATGATGATCGTATTTCGGAAATCGATTTTCCTTCCGAGCGAGTCGGTGACCGTGCCGTCCTCCAGGATCTGGAGCAGCAGGTTCATCACGTCCGGATGGGCTTTCTCGACCTCATCGAAAAGAACAACCGAGTAAGGCCGACGGCGAACCGCCTCGGAAAGCTGGCCGCCCTCCTCGTAACCGACGTAGCCCGGAGGCGAACCGATCAGCCTGCTGGCGGTGAATTTCTCCATGTACTCGGACATGTCGATCTGGATCAGCGCCTCGGCATCCCCGAACATAAACTCCGCAAGATTACGGGCAAGGTAGGTTTTTCCAACGCCGGTTGGGCCGAGGAAAAGGAACGAACCGATCGGCCGCTTCGGATCCTTGAGATCGGCACGCGAGCGGCGAAGTGCCTTGGAAATCGCAGTCACCGCCTCGTTCTGACCGATGACACGTCCCTTGAGTTCTTCCTCCATTTTAAGGAGTTTTTCCTTCTCTTTCCGCTCCATGCGCTGGAGGGGAACTCCGGTCCATTTCGAAACAACCGCCATGATATCCTCGTCATCGACGACCACGATCTTCTCCTCGGTTGAGGCGCGCCATTCCTTGAGGGTCTCTTCGAGTTCCTTCTTGGCGTTTTTCTCGTCGTCGCGCAATGCGGCGGCTTTCTCGAAATCCTGCTCCGCGATTGCGGCAACCTTCTCCTTGTTGATCTCGTCGATGCTAACCTCCGCTTCCTTGATCATCGGCGGGCGGGTCATCGTGCCGATGCGCGCACGGGCGCCGGCCTCGTCAAGGACGTCGATCGCCTTGTCGGGAAGGTAACGTGCCGTGAGGTAACGGGATGTAAGTTTCACCGAAGCCTCAATCGCCTCCGGGGTGAACGCCGCCTTGTGGTGGCTCTCATATTTTTCCTGAAGCCCCTGGAGGATCAGGATCGCATCCTCAACGGAAGGCTCGTCCACCTTGACCTGCTGGAAACGCCGCTCCAGTGCTGAGTCCTTCTCGATATGTTTGCGGAATTCGTTGAGCGTGGTTGCTCCGACGCACTGAAGTTCGGAACGGCTGAGTGCGGGCTTGATGATGTTGGAGGCGTCCATCGCCCCCTCGGCGGATCCCGCTCCCACGATCGTGTGAAGTTCGTCGATGAAAAGGATGACGTTCTTCACCTTGCGGATCTCATCCATCACCGCCTTGATCCGCTCCTCAAACTGGCCGCGGTATTTCGTCCCGGCGACCATCAGCGCGAGATCAAGCGTAATGACTTTCTTGTCGCGGAGCAGTTCCGGCACATTGCCGGTGACAATCTCCTGCGCGAGACCTTCTACGATCGCTGTTTTACCGACACCGGCCTCACCGATAAGCACTGGATTATTCTTGGTGCGGCGGCAAAGGATCTGGATCACCCGTTCGATTTCGTCTTCGCGCCCGATCACAGGATCAAGCATTCCATCCTTGGCCAGCTTCGTAAGATCCCTGCCAAAAGCTTTGAGCGCAGGAGTCTTGGTTTTCCCCTCACCAGGGTCGCCGCCACTCTCGACAGGCTGCCCGCCGTCCTCATCGAAAACGCCGAGATCATCATCGTCGTCGTCGTCATCGTCGTCATCGATGTCATCCGGCGAGAAATTGGGATCGATCTCCGCGAGGATCTCGTTGCGCGTGCGCTGGATGTCCACATCGAGGCGCTTGAGCACCCGGGCGGCGACACCCTCCCCTTCCCTGAGCAGGCCGAGAAGCAGATGCTCGGTGCCGACATAGGAGTGGTTGAGCGCCTTGGCTTCCTTGTTCGCAAGCGCGAGAACCTTCTTCACCCGCGGGGTGTAGGGGATGTTTCCGGCGGTCTTCTGCGGCGGCCCGGAGCCGACCTCCTTTTCGACCTCCATGCGGACGGTTTCGAGTTCCAGTCCCATGCGTTCCAGGACGTTTACGGCAACGCCCTGTCCGAGTTTGATCAGGCCTAGGAGAAGGTGCTCCGTGCCAACGTATGCGTGGTTGAAGCGGTCTGCCTCCTTGCGGGCCAACGCCAATACCTGCTGTGCTCTTGGTGTGAAATTATTCATGCGTCTTCGGGGTTGCCGTCTTCGGGAAAACGGTCGGTTTGATTGTTCTTCTTAGTATCGATATCAGGGGAATCAAGGGATTGCAAACGGGAGCGCACGATTTCCGCGCGGATCGAATCGCGGCTTTCGGGCGAAAGCTTCGTGCCTGCATGCAATTGTAGGTGCGCCTGCTGGATATCCATCAGCAAAGTATCGCACAAATTCACCGTAGCGGCAGGGAAAAAACCGAGGTTTCCACCCAGTCGCAGCAGCGAGAGATGGTTCAACGCCTCCTTGGAATCGATGAGATGCGCATTCCGCAGCACACCGTAAGCACGCCCGATTTTGTCCGCCACCATGGAGGGATCGTCCTCCATGAGTTTCTCACGGGCATTCTGCTCATGGCTTGCGACCTGTGCGATCACCCTGTCGAGCCGGTTGATGATCGTTTCCTCGCTCTCCCCGAGCGTCGATTGATTCGAAATCTGATAGAGGTTTCCAAGCGATTCCGTGCCCTCGCCATACAGGCCGCGCACTGCCAGACCGATCTTGTTCACTGCCTGCAGCACCGGCCCGATCTGGTCGCTGAGAACAAGGCCCGGAAGATGAAGCATCGACGAGGCGCGCAATCCGGTTCCGAGATTTGTTGGGCAGGTTGTGAGATACCCAAGGGTCGGGTCGAACGCATACTCCAGTTTCTGCTCCAACTCGCTATCGAGCGCATTCAAGGCTTGATACGCTTCTTTGAGCCGCAGTCCTGGACGGATCGACTGCATGCGCAGGTGATCCTCCTCGTTGAGCATAATGGAAAAACTCTGGCGGCGCTCGATCACAGCACCCGAGCCCTCGCTCCGTGCCGCATGCTCCCTGGAAATGAGATGCCGCTCCACCAATACCTGTTTCTGCACCGAACTTAGGTCGCCGAACTCACGGGAAAATGCATCCTTCATCGGCGGTAAGCCTTCGACAGCAGGTCGCAGGATTTCGAGAGTTTCGGCCCTTTCGCTTTTTTTCGCCCAGCCGGGGAACGAATGCCCACGTAGGTTCCTTGCCAGCCTGATCCGCGAAGTCACCACCGCGCATTGATCGGCCTGTGCTCCGGTCATCCAGTCCGCTGGGTGGCGGATCAATGTTGAGAACCGCATCATTTGCCCACCTCGTCTAGGGTTTGAATTTCATCTCGAATGTCTGCCGCATCCTCGTAACTTTCAGAAGCGATTGCCTGTTCGAGCTTCGCATGCAATTCCTCGAGCCGCTTGTGCCGGAAATGGCTCTCCATGAGGCCTTCCGGTACTTTTCCGATGTGGCTCAGCCCCTTGTGCATACCGCGGAGCATCGGTGCGAGCTCCTCATTAAAAACCTGGTAGCACTTGCCACAACCGAACCTCCGCACTTTCTGAAAATCCTCAACCGTAAAGCCACACTCAGGACACACCTTTGCGCCACCGGCAGACCTCTCCCTGCGTTTGCCGGACACAACTGGACTGGGGGGATCTTGAAAATTACTAACTAACATGTCAGCCAGAGAAAACCCCGTCGGATCGGTCACCCCGCGTTCCTTCGCACAGCTGTCGCAGAGGCAGACTTTTTTCATCTGTCCTTCCGCGAGCTGTGTTAGGAACACGGTCGCCTTGCTATCGCAATAGTCGCACTTCATGTCTTGTTATAAAACCTAGCACATCACGCAAACGGCGTGCCGGTATTTATCGCTAGTTCGTGGAACTCCGCGAGAAATCTCTTCGTCAGCTCTCCCGGCTTGCCGTCACCGATCACCCGCTTGTCCAGCGATACCACCGGAATCACCTCCGCCGCCGTGCCCGTCAGGAAGCATTCATCTGCGATAAAAATGTCATACCTCGTCAGCGAACGCTCGTTGACCTTCACCCCGAGCTTCTCGGCGATTTCAAGGATCACCGTCCGGGTGATCCCGTCCAGCGCACCATCGGAAACCAGCGGAGTGTGCAGTTCGCCGTTCTTGACCAAGAAAAGATTATCGCCCGTGCACTCCGCCACGTAGCCCTGCTCGTTGAGCATCACCGCCTCTAGTGCACCGCCTTGGATCGCCTCGACCTTCGCCATGACGTTATTGAGATAGTTCAGGCTCTTCACCTGCGGCATCAATGCTCCGGGTGCCGGACGGCGGGTGGCACAGGTGATGATCGCCAGGCCGTTCTGGTAGTGTTCTTCAGGGTAGAGCTTGATCGTAGAGGCGATGATGAACATCGAAGGCTTCGGGCAAAGAAAGGGATTGAGTCCCAACTCCCCCGCCCCGCGTGTAACCACCAACCGGATGTAGCCGTCCGTCAGCCCGTTCGCGGCCACGGTTTCACAGGTGTATCTGCAAACCTCCTCCTGCGTCCAAGGCATCTCCATCAGGATCGCCTTCGCAGAATCATAGAGCCTGTGGATGTGCTCCTCCAAACGGAAAACCCTGCCGTTGTAAAAGCGGATCCCCTCGAAAATCCCGTCACCATATAGCAAACCGTGGTCGAAAACCGAAATTTTCGCCTCATTCTCATCAACTAACTTTCCGTCCAACCAAATCTTCATGCGTTTTGTTCCCGAATCCTAGGCAGACCGCACCCCGTGGCAAGCGACAGATCGCAAAATCTTCTTCATTCGATCTTCGATGTTGGACGTTCGCTGTTCGACGTTCATGCTTACCCCATGCTCCAGACCACAGCCGACCTCAAGGCACTCCTGCTTAAAAAATCTGTCCGCACCGGCAGCTTCACCCTCGCCTCCGGAAAACAGTCCGATCTCTACATCGATTGCCGAGTCACCGCCATGGATCCTTTCGGTGCCGCACTCATCGGCGATCTCGGCTGGCACGCGGTGCGCTCGAAGATCCACTCGGAGAAACTTTCTATCCAATCCATCGGCGGCATGACGCTCGGCGCCGACCCGATCTCCCTCGCCATCGGCATGGCCTCCGCCCGCAGCCACCCGGACGAAGCTCTCCAAGTATACACCGTCCGCAAGGAGCCCAAGGGTCACGGCGCGGGAAAACAGATCGAAGGAAATTTCGCCTCCGGCCAGAACGTAATCGTCGTCGATGATGTCATCACCACCGGCGGATCCACCCTAAAAGCGGTCGACGCCATTGAAAAGGAAGGCGGCCACGTCAAATTCTGCATCGTCCTAGTAGACCGCGAGGAAGGCGGCCGCCAAGCCATTGAGGAGCGCGGCATCCACGTCCTCCCGCTGTTTACGCGGACGACGCTGCTCGAATAGCCAGTCTTCGAAAATAGCCCAATGCTTTAGCGCTGGGTTCCGGTATCCAACCAGTCCCCGGGGACGAAAAAACCATGCATTCCCTCTCCTCGTGCCTCATGCATTGCGTCTTCGCTACCAAGGAGCGACAACCATTTCTTTCCCACGAAATCCGCGATCGCCTCCACCCCTACCTCGGCGGCATCGCCCGGGACAACTCCATGAAGGCTCTCGCCATCGGCGGCACCGAAGACCACGTCCACATCCTCCTGAGCATCCCGGCCACTCTTTCGGTTTCAAAAGCGATGCAGCTCATGAAGGGCAACTTCTCCAAATGGCTCCGCGACACATTTCCGGAGATAAAATCAAAGGAGTTCGCATGGCAACAAGGCTTCGGAGCTTTCAGTATCAGTGTTTCCTCCATCGACGACACAGTTCGCTACATCCGCAATCAGGAGCAGCATCACCAGAAAAAGTCTTTCCGCAACGAGTTCGAAAATTTTCTCCGGAAGCACAAGATCGAGTTCGATCCGAAACATATTGAGTGAGATTCTTCCGTCCCCGAGGGACTGCGAAATCCAGCACTAGCAAACCCAGAGCTAAAGCACTGGGCTATTTTCGAAGAGCCGTATCGCGGAACTCCTTCTTCTCCCGAAATCTTAGAAAATAGCCCAGCCATTCATGGCTGGGCAAATCCATCTACAAGCTGCCGGAGTCCCCCGGGGACGGAAGAGCCGCCCGCCTCCCCCCCCGCTCACTTCTTCCACTTCTCCCAGGGCTTCTTCTCCGCCTTGATCGTTTCCTGCGGCAATTCGTCGTCGTAAAGGGATCTTCCAGTCCACCTGAGCAGTCCGGCGATCTCCTTTGCCTCCTCCAGGAGCTCCTTCATCCTCTCCGCAGCCAGTCCGGGTTCGTTGAGCGCGGCCTTCACCGCGGCATCGCGTTTCTGGAGCACCACTGCAGAGAGCATGCCCAGCGACTGCTCCGCTGCTTGCAAGCCGTCCGCCGGGCTCGCATCGCCCGAGCCCATCAAGCCGTTCAAGGCCATCTGCTCGCCTTTCCGCAATCCCGCAACGAAGGTGTTCACGGCGGCGCTTGAACTGGGATCCGGCGATGCCGCGAGGATTTTTTCCAATAGCCCGACCCCCTGCACCCATGCCTTGGCCTCATGCAGCGTCTCAAATTGTTCGCTGAGGAAATGCTGCGCGGGAGCGGAACTCAGCGTCAGATGGCAGAGATATCCAACCGTCCGGTCGAGCGGGACAGCCTCAACGATCACTTCCGGCTCCACGTCCTGCCCTCGCACCGGCCGCTGTGCCTGGTTCTTCGCCTTGCGAACCGCCGTCCCAATCCCCTCCCTCAATGTCGCCGAACCCAGTCCGAGCATCGTCGCAACCACATTAATCTGCTGATCCCTCGCCGCATGATCGCCCATCGTGGCAAGCAGTGTCGTGCACTCCCTTGCCATCTCCGCACGCCCTTCCGCCGTCTCAAGCCTGCCGCTCGCTTTTCCGGAGCCAATCTTAAAATCGAAGAAATCTCGCGCCCCGGCGACTTTTTCCCGAAACGCATCCGCGCCGTTCGCTTTCAGGAAAGTATCCGGATCCTCCCCGGCGGGAAGCTCCACCACCTTGACCATGAGCCCCTCGGGAGCCAACTCCCGGAACGCCCGCTCACAGGCCTTCACCCCCGCATTGTCCGCATCGAAACAGAGCACAGCTGTCTGCGCATAGCGTTTCAATATCCTCGCATGCTGAGCCGTGAATGCCGTCCCCAGCGGGGCGATCGCATTCTCCACCCCGCCCTCATGGCAGGCGATCGCATCAATCTGCCCTTCGCAAAGGATCACCGTCTTCTCCTTCAGAATCGCCTTCTTCGCCCGATCCAACGCGAAGAGCACGTTCGATTTCTTGAAAATATCCGTCTCCGGCGAGTTGATGTATTTCCCCGACCTCGGATCCTCCTTCAACTGCCTGCCGCTGAAGGCGATCACGTCGCCCACCTCGTTCCGGATCGGAAACATCAGCCTGTCCCGGAACCTTACATATATCCCTGCCGTCGGCCTGTCCTCGTCCTTGAGTGCGGCCATCCCGGAGCCGACAAGCTCATTACCGCTGTATTTCCTACCCCTCGCCCAATCTAGGAAAACCTTGGCGTTCACCGGCATCCAGCCGATCTCCCAACGCTCCGCCATCTCCCGCCCGAAGCCGCGGCTTTTCAAATAATCTCGCGCGTGCTGGCAGTCCGGATTCGTCTTCAGCTGCTCATGGAAAAACGCCGAAGCCTCCCGGTGCAGATCCAGCAGTTTGCCACGTGAACGGCGTGCCGCGCGCGCCCGGGGATCATCCGGCTCCTCCTCAAGGTGCACCCCTGCCTTCGATGCGAGCTTTTTGAGCGCATCCATGAAGAGCAGCCCCTCATGCTCCATTACAAACGAGATCGCATTGCCGCTCTTGGCACAGCCGAAACAATGGTAGAACTGTTTTGCCGGGCTGACATTGAAGGAAGGAGTCTTCTCGTGGTGGAACGGGCAGTTCGCCTTGTAGCCCGTCCCGGCACGCTTCAGCGGGATGTAGCTGCCGATCAGATCGACGATATCCGTCGATGCCAGCACCTGCTCGATCGTTTCCTTGGCAATCAGGCCCACGGATCAGCTCGCTTTCTCGGATGATTTTCCCCGCCCGAGCTTCTCATCCAGAATCTCCCACTGGGTGCGACTGACGATGTAGCCGACGCAACTCTTCCGGCCGCACAGGCACGGATGATCCTCGTAGCATTCCACATCGAAGCCGTAATCGAAACTGAGTTCCTCCCCCTCCGCGATGTCCCGGAGGGAATGGATAAAGATCTTTTTCCCCTTCGCCCACGCCTCGCAATTCGGCTCGCACGAGTGGTTGATCAGGCGCGCGACGTTCCATGGGACATTGCCATCGAGATCGTATTTCTTCGATAGGTTGAATATATAAACCGCAGCATCCCCGTTCGTGACAGCTCGTTCGTGCTGCTCCACACCGCGCTTCTCGCTCTCCTCCTTCGGGATGGTCTCGCCCACATACTCGATGATCATTTCCTCGGCCACAATTGCCCGGGTGGCATACACACCCCTGCCATGGATCGAAGACCCGCGCACCTCGCAGAGTTCACTCTGCCCGCGCTCCCACAACTCCATCATCTTCCTGTGGAGTTCCCGCTCACCCGTGCGTTTCTTGCTCTTCGCCATGCGCCGAATCCTTACCTGATCTGTCGTTTTTCCAAAGGATGAAGTTCGAGATCCTGCGGCAAAGTGATAAAAAGGCTGCGCAGGTCGTTCACCGTCACTCCGGAGCCGTCAATGAAAGTCCAGTCGTCCTTGCCCTTCTCGCAAATCGCGACCTGAAAGCCGGTGCTCTCGATGTTCACCGCTACCGGGTCACCCTTGAGCAGCGCACGAAACTTCGTAACTGTCGGCACCAGCACGAGCCATTTCGTGTAGCGCGGTTTCTCTACCTCCTCACCATCGATCACCTCAACCGTCTTGCCCGGGAATACCCCGTAGGCTCGCGGCTTTCCGGCAGGTGTGAAATCGGTGATCGATATTCCCTGCTGGAGCATCTGCTTGGCCACGCCATCAAGCTGGATCTCCAGTTTTTCCATTCCACCCATCCGTTTTGCTGCCCGCTCCTTCCACTGAGGATACATGCGCTCGATCGCTACTTGGTACCTGCCGAGCACAACCTCCCGTCCCAGATCCGCGACCGCTTTGACCGCAGAGGCGACCACCTCGGGAGGAACCTGCCGGCTATCCACATCCTGGGCGTGGAGTCCCGCAGTCATGGCGAAGATCAGAAAAAAACGTTTCACTTCATTACCCATGCCCCCCGACCGCCCCGCCGTCAACACCCAAGCCTGATCCGCAGTAGTCTCCCTGAATTAATATTCGAAGTTTCCTCGCAACGAACCACAGGCACGCGTATACCTCACCCCAAACACAAAATTCCATGGCACAAATCCAAAAAATCAACTTCGCAGTCATCCGACTCGCCGTGATCGGCATCATCGTCCTGATCGGCGTCACCTCTAGTTTCTACACTGTCTCCGCAGATTCCCAGGCCGTCGTCCTGCGTTTCGGAAAACCCATCGGCGCGAAAGGTCCCGGCCTGCATTTCAAACTCCCCTTCGGCATCGACCACGCCCTCATCGTCGAGGTCGAGCGGCAGATGAAACAGGAATTCGGTCGCGGCACCCCCGATGCAACCAACTCCTACCAACACTCGGATCCCGGCGAACAACAGCTCGAGAAATCCATGGTCACCGGAGACCTCAATGCCGCCCTCGTCGAGTGGGTCATCCAATACCGCATCGACGATCCCGAGCAATACCTCTTCGCCGTCCGCGACCCGGATGCAACTCTCCGCGACCTCACCGAAAGCGTCATGAGAGAGATCGTCGGCGACCGTACCGTCGATGAAGTCATCACCGTCGGGCGCCAGGAAATCGAAGCCGTCGCCTCCGCGAAACTCCAGGAGGCCACCGCCGCCTACACCATGGGACTCAGCATCGAGCAGGTGCAGTTGAAGGACGTGAACCCGCCGCGCCCTGTCCAATCATCCTTCAACGCCGTAACCCAGGCACAGCAGGACAAGGAAACCGCAATCAACGTCGCCAACGGCGAATACAACAAGGAGATCCCCCGCGCACGCGGTGAGGCGGATCGCATGATCTCCGCCGCCGAAGGCTACGCAAAAAAACGCGTCAACGAAGCCGAAGGCGATGTCGCCTCCTTCGAAGCCCTGCTCGTCGAATACACCGCCGCCCCGGAAATCACCCGCCGCCGCCTCTACCTCGAAACCATGTCTGAGATCCTGCCGAAACTCGGCAAAACCATCATACTCGACGAGGACGCCAAAGGCATACTCCCTCTCCTCAACCTCAACGAAAAGTAACTCTCTTCCGTAGGATTTAAAATTTAAGATTTATCATTTCATGAAACGCCTTCCTCTCACAATCGCCGCCGTGGCCATCGCCGCCATCGTCTTCGTCCTCTACATCTGCTCCTACACCATCTCCCCCACCGAGCAGGTCATCATCACCCAGTTCGGCGATCCGCAGGGCGATCCCATCACCGAGCCCGGCCTCCATTTCAAGACCCCCATCATCCAAGTGGTCAACCGCATCCCGAAAAATATCCTGCCCTGGGACGGCAACCGCACCGACATGCCCACCAAGGACAAGCTCTACATCTCCGTAGATACTTTCGGGCGCTGGCGCATCACCGAGCCTCTCGAATACTTCCGCCGCCTCCGGAATGAACGCTCGGCGGAGTCCCGCATCGAGGACATCCTCGGCTCCGCCACACGCAGCATCGTCGGAAAGCACAAACTCATCGAAATCGTCCGCACCGACAAGGATCGCCAACCGATCAAGGACGAAGTTCTGGAGGAGTTGACCGAAGGCCAGTCCGGAAACATCGGGATTCTTCCGAAGATCAGGAAAGGCCGCTCCGTGCTGGAAGACGAAATCATGGCCGATGCAATGCCCAAGCTCGCCCAACTCGGCATCGAACTGCTTGATGTCCGCTTCAAGCGCATCAATTACAATCCCTCCGTCGTCGAGAAAATCTACGGCCGCATGATCTCGGAGCGTCAGCAAATCGCCTCGAAATTCCGCTCCGAAGGCGAAGGTGAAGCCGCCCGTATCCTCGGTGAAAAGGAACGCGACCTCAACGGAATTTCCTCCGAGGCTTACAAGACAGTCCAGACGACCAAAGGCCAGGCGGATGCGGAAGCCTCCCAGATCTACGCCCGCGCCTACGGCCAGAACCCTAAGGCCGCTGAACTCTACGAATTCATCAAATCCATGGAGATGTACCGCAACACCATAGGCAAGCAGTCCACCCTCGTGCTCTCCACCGATTCGGATCTCTTCAAGTTTATGAAATCCTCGGATGCGAAAGTTAAGCAAGAATCTACCGGACAGTGAGTTCGAGGCAGTCTGCCCGACCAAGGCCGGCTACCTCTTCCACGCCGGCAAAACCTGCATCACTTTCATATCCCCATCTCCCTTTCCAGAGCTTCCTCCATCGCCTTCTCAACAAGCCTCGCTGCGGCGGCTTCCGTCGCCTTGTCGAGTTTCTGAACCGCCTCTTTCAACGGATTCGGCGCACCTTTTTCCAAAGCAATTTTCACCTCCTGATAGGCGGCATCGATCTCCTCCTTCTCCCCGTCCTCCACCAGCCCTTGTCCGAGGATCATCTCCACTGCAGGTAACAACTCCTCGGCCTTGAGCTTCGCCTCGGTGAAAATCCGCTCGGACATATCATCGAACGCGTGCTCGACGGATGCACTGACCATTTCCTCCACGGCGGCATCGTCCACGTTCACGGCGGAGCTTGCGATCTTCACCACTACATCCTTGCCGGTGGAAATTTCCCGCGCAAGCACCTCAAGAATCCCGTCCGCATCAATCCGGAACTGCACCCCCACTCTCGCCTGTCCTTTCGGCAGCTTTTCCATCTCCACCTCGAACTTCCCGAGTTCCCAGTTATCGCGCGCCATCTCGCGCTCGCCCTGCAAAATACGAAGCCCCATTTTTTCCTGGTTGTCCGCCGCATTCGTAAACATCTCGCCGGCCTTGCAAGGGATGGTCGTATTGCGGGGGATGATCACGTTCATCAGCCCACCGAAGGTCTCGATCCCGAGACTGAGCGGGGTAACGTCCAGCAGCACCATCTTGCGCATCGCACCGCTCATCACGCCGGCCTGAATCGTCGCCCCAAGTGCGATCGCCTCATCGGGATGCTGAGTCACATCGACCTCATGTTTGAAAAGTTCCGATACCGCAGAGCGAACTGCAGGCATCCTCGTACTACCGCCCACGAGCACCACCGCATCCAGATCGCCCGTCTCCAGCCCGCTGTCGATCATCGCCTGGCGGCAACATTTCAGGGTCTTCGCAATCCAACCCTTTGTTAGGGCATCGAGTTCCTCGCGGGTGACGGTTTTCTCAATGCTATTCTCACCGTCGTAAAACGGGATCCGCACCGTGCAGCTTGCCTCGACGGAAAGGATGCGCTTCGCCTTTTCCGCCTCCTCCATGAATTTCCAGCGCAGTGTTTCGGAAATTTCCGGGATCTCCGCCGTGAGCATGGAAAAAATCATCCGGTCGACGTCATCGCCTCCCAGCCGTGTATCACCATGCGTTGCGAGCACTTGGAAAACACCGCCCTCCATTTCAAGGATCGTCAGGTCAAAGGTCCCTCCGCCGAGATCATACACCGCCACCCGCGCCTTGTCCTTGAGCTTATCGAGTCCATAGGCGAGGGCGGCGGCTGTGGGTTCGTTGATGATGCGCACCACCTCCAGTCCGGCCAGTTCCCCCGCGCGTTTCGTAGCCGCGCGCTGCGCGTCGTTGAAATATGCGGGCACGGTGATCACCGCCTTCGCGACTTCAGAGCCGATCCGCCACTCCGCGATCCGTTTCAGTTCCTTGAGTATCTCCGCGCTCACCTCCTCGGGTGTTTTCCCGACGTTTTCCAACGCTGGATCTACCGCGCGATCCGCACCCATCCAGCGCTTTACGCTGCTGACAACCTGCATCGGTTCCGCAGCCCTTCGCCGCAGCGCCTTCCGTCCGACCTCAATCTGCCCGTCCTCGCCGAACCACACCACGCTGGGCATGATGCGTTTCCCATCCTCATCAGCCAGCAGGATGGGGAAACCGGAGTCCACCACACCCACCGCCGAATGAGTCGTCCCGAGATCGATTCCGAGTATCATCCCTTGCGTTTCAGGAGCGGCGGAAATCACCTAGGGCACCCGGAAAATCTTGCCGTTCGAGGGGTCTTTCGCAAGCTGCCCGGAGCGGAACCCCTCCACATCGATCACATTGTAGGGAGAATACGGGCTGAGCACTTGGTTCAAGTTGTCGGTGCGCTCGGCAACCGGATATCCATTGCTGACCGGCGGCCTTTGCTGTTCGGGCTGGGGTGGCTGGGGTGGCTGTTCCCTGCCGGGGTTGGTGCGATCGTCCGGCCCCGGCGCGGGGCGTAGCTCCCCATACGGCCCGTAGTAGCGAGGGGGTGGTACAGGCAGCGGTTCGCAGGAAACTAGCAGCAGGCATCCGGCGAGGCCTGCGGTGATAAGGTTCGTCTTGGTCATAATATTCGGACGTTGTAAGGGGGTGTTTTATTCGTTTCGGCGCCTTCCGGCAATCAGATACTTCGAGAGGATAGCTAGTTTGCGGGCTTTTGAAACAGAATAACGCTTTCTGAAAACTTGGAATTTCCCTGCCCGCATCTTGCCCAGCAAGTTAAGATAGATCTCCGCCATGATCCGCGCCGCGACCAGCGCATCGCGATCCACATCCGGCATGATTCTCTCCGCCTCGGCGAAAAGGTGCTGCGCACGCTCGGCCTCGTAGGACATCATTGCCAGAAAACGGCCATCATAGACTTTCCCCACGAGATCGCGTTCGGAGTATTGGAAGCGCATCAGGTCATTGATCGGAAGGTAGATCCGTCCGCCATTTGCCAGGTCTTCACCGACATCGCGCATGATGTTGGTGAGTTGCAGCGCATTGCCCAGCAACTCAGCATATTTATCGGAGTCCTCATGCACGCAGCCGAAGATGCGCGTGCAAACCAGCCCCACCACCCCGGCCACCTTCCAGTTGTAGCGGGAAAGTTCCTCCCATCCCTGGAATCGCTGCACCTCCAGATCCATCGTGCAGCCCTCGATAATTTCCAGCAGCCACTCTTGCGGAATGCCGCGCCGCGCGACCATTTTCTCGACCTCGTTTCCCAGTTCATGCCCCTCAGGAAATCCGTTCCTGAGGCCCTCGTCCCAGGCTTGCAGGGCTTTCCGCCGTTCCTGCTTGGGCACTTTTGCATCATCCGCAATGTCATCCACCGTCCGGCAGAATGCATAGAAAACGACGACATCATCGCGCCTCTCCTTTGGAAGGATGCGCAGCGCGAAGGCGAGATTCGATTTCGCCTTGCGGGTGATCTCAGAGGCGCTCGCCACGGCTTCTCATTTGATGAATCCCCAATGCCCGGAGGTGATTGGCCAGAGCGCAAAAAGCGCCGGGCCAACGAGATTGTATTCCTTCACCGTCCCCCAATAGCGCGAGTCCAGCGAGTTGCCTGTGTTGTCACCCATCGCCGCATACTCGCGGAAGCCTGGCCTGGCCTTTTCCTTATCGAGCTTCAGGACATCACCGATGCTCTCCAGATAGATACGGTTCGTATCCCCCGGGCCAGCCCTTCTTGCCAGCACGTAGCCTTGGTGGGATTCCTTGAATGGCGGCTTGCCCTCGGCGACCTTGCGGATACCGGGTTCACCCGTGACCTTGCCGTCAACCAGCAGATCCGGTGTGTTGATGGAAAGCGAATCTCCGGGAACACCCACAAGCCTTTTGATGTAATGGGATCCGCTGCCCTGCGGACCGCTTCGATCCTTGATCCCCTTGATGCCCAAGGTATCGAAAACGAATACCTCTCCGCGATCCGGCTTGCGGAAATGATAGGAAAACTTATCAACCAGCACGAGGTCGCCAGAATCGATCATACCTTCCATCAGCACGACTCCCTTTTTCAGGAGGCCGCCGTTGTTCACCGCCTCGATCAGTGCGCTATCGAGACCAGTCTGCCCCGAAGGGTTCGCCGGCCCGGGAATGGTAAGCGGCGGGGAATCAAGGAACCGGATCTCTCCCTTGCTGAAAAAATGCATGACCTGCTTGTCATGGACGCCGAGACCCTTGTATGGCCCCCGCGCCAACTGCCTGTCCCGGTCGTTGACCAATTTTACATAGCTCCGGCCGCGAAGCACCCACTCCGCCATCCGGACGGGAAACGAAGGCCATTCCGCCTCCGGTAGCTGCGTCCCAACGATCCCGTTCAGCGTCGGTTGCATCGATCCCGTCGGGATTCGAAACGGCTGCAGATAGTAGGCCCGCAAACCCAGTGCGATCACGATTGCAACAAACATCACCTCCACGTTTTCCTCGAACCACCCCTGCGGCTTCTGATGCGGCAGGGCGTTGTCACAGGTCGCGCGGAGTTGCTTCGAGGCCTCATCTACCCTCGCCCTGTCCTTCGAACGGATCGCATCCGACAGATCCTTGCGACGTGACTCGATCTCCGCCACCCGCTCGGGAGCCAGCAGATCGCGTTTGTAATCGACGAACTTTTTCGCCCCCTTCACGAGGATTTTTGCGTTCTTTTTCCAAGCCGGCGTAAGCATACGGCCAGAACCCTGCACCGCCTCGCCCAAGCCTGCAAGCCCTATGCCTCCCCGTTCAGGGACGCTCAAGCAGCAGATGCAGGACGTTATCGACGAACGCCGGATCGCGGGTCATCCCCTTGTGATCCGAGGAAACAAAATTCACATCCGACCACGGGATCGAGCTCCGCAGCCGTTGCCCCGCCTGCGTTGCATCTCGCTTGTCCCCGAGCATTGATTTTCGGGTCACCACCCCGTCACCGGGAACGTAGTCGATAAGCTGCAGAACTCCCTTGGCATCAAGCTGCGCGCGGCTCGCCGTGGATTCCGAATCCCCGGCGAAAGCATGAATTTCCGTCCCTGCGGGCGGCTTGCCCCCGGCTCCAATCGCTCGATGAAAGGCGCGGGCGTTGGCGAGCATTTTCGAAAGGTGCCTCCGTGCGATTGCCGACCGCTCGGCCCGGCTGTCCACGCCCGGAAGCAGGTCGATCAGAACCGAATCTTGTTCCGGATCCACAAGCCCCCAGCCGCACCACTCCCACGGCTCGCTTTCAAGAATCGGGACCGGTTTGCTATTCTTGTCGATCACCGCGTTCAGCCCGGCGGGCGGAAGCAACTCATACATCGAGGGCATCGTGCCGACTACGGCGGCATCGATCTTGGGAAGGAACGGTGCCAGCTTGTAGCCCTCAAGAAGCTGCGGAAGGGGATAAATTGAGCCGTCGTTCGGAGTGCCAACCATGATAAGCTTTTCCACATGCTTGGCTCCCTCCCAGCCCGGGATCATGCGCCCTTCCTCGGCCAGCGCCCTGCCGCCGTACATAAGGTAATACCTACCGACCAGACCACCCATCGAGTGCGCCACAATATCGAATTTTACCTCGCTGCGCTTTCCCGATCTCCGGAACCGTTCGTCCTGCACATATTTCCTTTTTTCCTCGATGAAACAGCCCAGCAGCCTGGCATTCTCTGCGCACGATCTCCTCCAGTCGTATCCGAACTGGAAACAGGTGAAGTGCCCCGGACCGTAATCGACATCACCGAGCTGCGAGTGCGCGGAATCGAGGTATCCGCCCGCTCCGAAGGCTCGCAGCATCCCCGAGTATGCCTCGAACTTAAAATCCAGCCCGAGCGAGACTTTGACCTTTTCCAGAGCCCCGTCCGGCCGCAAGCCGTCCTGCGGCCAGCCCGAGCCCCCCATCGGCAGTGCGAGCAGATTCCTGCCTTCCGCTTTCCCGAGATCAACCGCACCGGCTCCGAATTCGCCCCAGACAGTCCGGCCGTTTCCATCCACGAGCTTTGATCCGAGCAAGCCGGGAATAACAATGATCGGGTTCCTCTCGGAGTGATCCGCCTTGGCCGCTGCGCTGTAGATCGCACCGAGATCTGGACTCCTTCCACTCGGGGCACAGCCAAAGACAAGAGGAAAAACCAAACAGGCCGTTATTCGAAGTTTCATGACCGTAGTCTCATCGGAACATGGCTTTCACCAATCGAATAATTCACGAATACCCGCTCCCATTCATTAGATAATGGGAATAGCATACGCTCCGAATGACTCTTCCTCGGGTCGCCCACCACACCGATCCAATCATCATGAAATTGCCATCCCCGATACGGAAATACACCCAATGGCTCCACGGAAAATGGCCCGCCGGCGGTGTCGAGCAGGCTCCCGCAGTCAACGACGACGGCACCTGCAACGTCGCTGGCGTCCGGGTTGTCGGCGATCTCACCGGCGTCCCTCTCCTGAAATTTTCCGCCGACACAGGTGCCAGGGCGGTGCAGGAAATTCTCGAAGAAAAGGACTTCGAGAAAGGCGGCGACACCTTGGACCTCGCCATCATCGGTGCGGGCGTGTCGGGGATCTCCGCAGCCATCGAGGCTTCCAAATCCGGACTCAACTACAAAATCTTCGAATCCGCCGAAGCCTTCTCAACCATCCGGAATTTCCCCAGGAAAAAACCGATCTACGCCTACCCGACCGACATGACCCCGGCGGGCGACATGCGTTTTGAATCCGACATCAAGGAAGACCTGCTCGTCGAGCTTGAGAAACAGCAGCAAGAGCACGGGATCGAAACCACCGAAGCAGCCATCCAAAAAATCTCCCGCTCGGGCGGCATACTGAAACTCCACACCAAGGCCGAACCCATCGCCGCGAAACGGGTCATCATCGCCATCGGGCGCACCGGAAATTTCCGCAAGCTCAATGTCCCCGGTGAGGGCTTGGAAAAAGTTTCCAATCGCCTCATAGACGCCTCGAAATTCGGCGACAAACGCATACTCGTAGTCGGCGGCGGCGATTCCGCCATGGAAGCCGCAATCTCCCTCGCGGAGGGAAGCGCAACCGTCGATCTCTCTTACAGGAAAAAGGAATTCTCACGACCCAAGGCCGAGAACGTCGAGAAGCTGAGCGATCTCGAATTGAAAGGGACAGTCACCCTCCACATGGGCACCAACGTTCAGGACATCTCCGAAGAAGAGCTCACCCTCTGCGGCGAAGACGGCTGCGACAAGGTGATCCCCAACGACTACGTATTCACACTCATCGGCCGCGAGGCTCCGCTCGGATTTTTCAGGAAATCCGGCATCCACGTCACCGGCGACAAGACCCCACGCTTCTACGCAACCATCGCCTTCAGCCTGCTCTTCTGCTTCTGGATGTACCACTGGAAAAAAGGCGGCAAACTCCCCTTCGGCGGCAAACTGCCGGAATGGCTCAACCCGCAGCCCGGCAGCTTGCTCGCCGGACTACAGGGCTGGTGGGATACCACTGGCACCATCGGGAATATCGCCAAGGGCGCAGCCTCCGATCCCGGCTTCTACTACTCCCTCGCCTACTGCCTCTGCGTTCTCATTTTCGGAATCCGGCGCATCCGTCGGCGCAAAACTCCCTACGTAAAACTCCAGACCATCACCCTGACCTGCATCCAGTGGATCCCGCTCTTTATCCTCCCCTACTTCGTGTTTCCCTACCTGGGCGCGAACGCTGCTTTCAGCTCCGGCGGCTTCGGCCAATGGTTCGGAGAAACCTTCCTCTCCAACGGACCGGGCACCGCTCCTGACCAATACTGGCGCGCCTTCGGCTTCATCCTCGCTTGGCCGCTTTTCGTCTTCAACCTCTTCACCGAAGCCCCCATGTGGGGATGGCTCATCCTCGGCTTCATCCAGACATTCGTGATCATCCCGCTCATCGTCTGGCGCTGGGGAAAAGGCGCCTACTGCGGCTGGATCTGCTCTTGCGGCGCGCTCGCGGAAACACTCGGCGACGCACACCGCGCGAAAATGCCTCACGGCCCGTTCTGGAACAAACTCAACATGGTCGGACAGGTCGTCCTGCTTTTCGCTTTCGTCATCCTCGCCGTCCGCATCATCGGTTGGGTGTTTCCCGGCAGCGGCCTGAACGCGCTCTTCAGCACCCTGCTCTACACCATGCCGCTCGCGAACTATTCCTACCTCGTCGATCTGTGGCTGGCTGGCATCTTGGGTGTCGCTTTCTACTTCCATTTCTCCGGCCGGATCTGGTGCCGCTTCGCCTGCCCGCTCGCCGCACTGATGCACATCTACGCCCGCTTCACCCGCTTCCGTATCTTTGCGAACAAGGACAAGTGCATCTCCTGCAATGTCTGCACCAGCGTCTGCCACCAAGGCATCGATGTCATGGCCTTCGCCAACAAGGGCAAACCCATGCAAGACCCCGAGTGCGTGCGCTGCTCGGCCTGCGTCCAGAGCTGCCCCACCGGCGTGCTCAATTTCGGCCGCTTCGATGGCAACTCCAAGCCGATCTTCGACACACTCCCCGCCTCCCTCGTCCAGCTTGCGGAAAAGCGGAAAGCGAAATAGACGTGCCGGCGACGTTCCAAACGCCATACCCATTTTCAGTCATCATTCATGCTCTCCACCATAGCCTTCGCCCTCTACCTCGCAGCCAGCGCCGGCCTGCTCCTCTACGGACTGAACTGCTACGTGCTGTTATCCCTTTTTAGGAAAAAATCGAAGCAGACCCGCACCCGCCAGCTCCTCGCCGAAGAGAACTGGAACAAAGCCCACCCACCCGGCAAAACAGACGGCCTCCCCAAAGTCACCACCCAGCTCCCAATTTACAACGAGCTCAACGTTGCCGAGTGCTCCATCCGCGCCATCGCCGCATTCGATTACCCGTCGCACCTCCACCAAATCCAGGTGCTCGACGACTCCACCGATGAAACCCGCGAGTTGGTCGACCGCGTCGCCGCAGAGCTCCAGGCAAAAGGTATCTGGATCGACGTCGTCCGCAGGGAAATCCGCACCGGCTACAAGGCCGGAGCCCTCGCCGATGCCATGCCCGCTGCCCACGGCGAGTTCATCGCGATCTTCGATGCCGATTTCGTCCCCGAACCGGATTTTATCAGAAGCCTCCTCCCGCATTTCTCCACCGAACGAACCGGCCTGGTCCAGGCTCGCTGGGGGCACCTGAACCGGGAAGAATGTTTCCTCACCCGCGCCCAGTCGGTGGGTATCGACGGCCACTTCGCGATCGAGCAGACCGCCCGTTCCGCAAATCACCTATTTCTCAACTTCAACGGCACCGCCGGCATCTGGCGCCGCAGCACGATCGAGGATGCAGGGGGCTGGACCGCCGACACCCTCACCGAAGACCTCGACCTCTCCTACCGCTCCCAACTGAAAGGCTGGCACCTCGAATACGTCCCCCACGTCGTCGTCCCGGCGGAGATCCCGGAAACTTACTCCGCGTTCAAGAGCCAGCAGTTCCGCTGGGCGAAAGGCTCCATCCAGACAGCGATCAAATTGCTCCCGGAAATTTTCGCCTCCGACCTCCCGCTTTTCACCAAGCTCCAGTCCGTCTTCCACCTCTGCCACTACTTCGCCCATCCGCTCATGCTGGCCGCCGCGCTCCTGGCCCTTCCCGCGCTCAATTACCTCGGAGGGCAACTGCCGCATGCTTGGCTCCTCGTCTTCGCCATTCCCCTGATCGCAGCCACCCTCGGTCCCACGGTTCTCTATACCTTCAGCCAGCGCTACCTATATCCCGACTCCTGGAAAAGCCGGGTGATCCTGCTCCCCGCACTGGTGCTCGTCGGGTTCGGCATCTGCATCTCTAACACCCGCGCTTTCCTCGAGGCCGTGCTCGGGATCAAAAGCGGATTCATCCGAACCCCGAAACGCGGTGCGAAAGTCTCGAAAAAATACAACACCACCGCCAGCCTGATCCCCATTCTGGAAATCTTTGGAGCCGTCTATTGCACCGCCACACTCGCCATCTACGGCCGCCACGGCGAGTTCGGAATCTTCCCTTTTCTCATCCTCTACGTCGCCGGCTTCTCCCTCGTCGGCTTCTCCAGCCTCCGCGAACAATTCCATGCCCGGAAAGCCGCCTAAATATGGAGCGCGGGTTTGCAACCCGCTTGCCCAAGCTCCACTCATCATTCCGCCATGTCCCTGACGAAAACGATCGTCAGCCGGCGGCTTGCAAACCCACGCTCCATAGCGTGGTTCCTCTGCCTCACCCTCATCGCAGCCACCTGCGCCGCCTGGTCTGGACTCCCATCGCTGGAGTCCTCCCCCCTCCTTCGCATTGCCCTCTTCGCCGCGATGGGCATCGCCATGCTCGGCACCGTTTTCTTGTTCCCGGAAACCACCGATCGCAATGCCCGCCGCCTCATCCTCCTCGCCGCCATCCTGCTCCGCCTCGTCCTCTGGCCCGCACCCGTTTCCGACGATGTGAACCGCTACCTCTGGGAAGGCCAGCTCGTCGCCGCCGGCGAAAACCCATACAGCGCCCCCGCCGACGATCCCCGCTGGGAATCTCGCCGTGACGCCACCTGGCAGGCAATGAACCACCGCGACCGCCCTACCGCCTACCCGCCGGGCATCCAAGGTATCATGGCCGCAACCGCCACCATCTGCCCTTCCCTCAAATCATTCAAAGCCCTCGCCCTGCTCGGCGATCTTGCAACACTCCTCCTGCTCTTCCGCCTGATGCGGGAAAACTCCGCCCCACTCCGCTGGGCCGGCTTCTACGCCTTCAATCCCGTTATCCTCATCTCCTTCGCCGCCGAAGCCCACTTCGACAGCCTCATGCTCGCCGCCCTCCTCGCGGCCATCCTCACCGCCTCCCGCGAAAAGAAATCCGCCTGGCTCTGGCTCGGCCTCGCCATCCAGATCAAGCTCGTCTGCCTCATCCTCATTCCACTTTTCCTTTCGAAAAAATCCATCCGCAGCTCCTGGCTCATTCTGCCCATCCTCATCCTCCCCGGACTGCCCTTCCTAACAGCCCTCCCTGACTGGATCGATGGCGTCCGTAACTTCGCCAGCGAAAGCGCATTCAACGCCCCGATCTTCACTCTCCTCGCCTCCACCGGGCTCAGCCTCAACGCTGTAAAAACCCTCTGCACCACCGCCTTCCTCACCGCCGCCGCCGCGATCTGTATTTCCCGCTGGCGCGGCCTGCACCTCATCGACTCCATCCTCTGGATGCTCGCAGCCCTCCTCGCCTGCTCACCCATTGTCCACTTTTGGTACCTCGCCTGGCTGCTCCCGCTGACCGCCCTCCGCCCGTCCTTCGCATGGACCACCCTCTCCATCACCATCGCCGGATATTTCATCGCGTGGCACACTCAGGAAACCCTCGGCTGGTGGGGCTACGGCCACGGCATCGCCGCCATCATCTGGATCCCATGGCTCATCGCTGCCATCGCCCAGCACCGCTTCCTCCTCTCAAAGTGGCTTGGGCGTCCCGCCACAGGCCGTGCAGGAGGCGTCTCGCCTCCAGATTTCGCCCTCGCCATCGTCATCCCCGCCCTCAACTTCGATCCGGCACTATCTTCCCTAATCCAAACCCTCCACCAAGAACTCCCCGACAACTCCGAAATCATCATCTCCACTTGCGATCCAAATTTTCCTAACCAAGCCAACACCCGCCTCATCACCGCCCCGCGCGGCCGCGGCAACCAGATCGCTGCAGGCATCGCCGCCACCGAAGCTCCCTGGATCCTCATCGCTCACGCCGACAGCACCCCGCGCCCCGGCTTCGCCGAAACGCTGGGTTCCGCCATCGCCTCCCATCCGCGCGCCTCCCTGATCATCTTCGGCCAGCGTTTCCCCACATCCACCTTCCTCACCCTCCTCATCGAAGCGCTCAACGAAATCCGCGTCGTCTTCGGTGGCGTCGCCTTCGGGGACCAAACCATGGTCATCCGCCGCTCCGCCCTCGAAGCCGCCGGCGGCTTCCCCGCCCAACCCCTCATGGAGGACGTCGAGGCCAGCATGCGCCTCGCCGCGCGTGGCGATGTCATCTACCTCGGCCAGGAATGGCATGTCTCCGCCCGAAAATGGGAGAAAGCCTTCGCCACCCGCTTCCTCCTCGTCATCCGCCTCGTCGCCACCTACCAGCTCGCCCGCCTCCGCGGCCCCGCCCACGCCACCGCCGTCTCGGAAAGGATGTATCGAGAATACTATCCACCCTCAGAAACGGAAAAGTAACTCAGCTATCTGCGCACGGAACGCGCGACTCCAGTCGCGCAGCTCATGTCTTTGCAAGGCACCCGGCGCGACTGGAGTCGTGCGTTCCTGCGTTCAAATCCTCACCGCTCGCAGCCCCAGAAACAGCGGAAACTCCTCCGCCGCCCTGTGCTCCGCCTTACTGAACGGCCCGACCTGCGACCTTCTGTGAGAGTAAAGCTCGGTGCATTCCGTCACGCCCAAGCCCGCCTTCCCCATTTCCGAAATCAAATCCGCCAGCGGCCGGTGGTAGAAAACCGTCCCCTCATCCGTCCCAAGCCCCGGCCGGGTCTTGATACCGATCTCCAACGCCTTCCCATACTTGTCGAGCCGCCGATATTGGATCTTCTGATCGCCGTCCCAGCCCCAGTGACTTTCTTGCGGAATCCGGAAACACGGATGCATCATCACGATCACCACCCGCCCCCCCGGCTTGAGCGACGCCGAGAGGTTTTTCATCAGCCCCGCCGCATCCGGCACATCGTGCACCGCCATCACGCAAGCCGCCGCATCAAAGCTCCCGTCCGCCCATTCCCCCGGCGCACAGGCATCCGCCTTGAGAAAATCAACCTTCCCATCACTGCCATGCCGCTGCCGAGCTGCACCGATCAGCTTCCCACTCGCATCCACCCCCAGCACCTTCGCCGCCCCCGCATCAAGCAGATGCCTCACCAGCACTCCCTGCCCGCAACAGACATCCGCAACCGCCTCCCCCGCTTTCACTTGCAGCAAATCCATCACCCCCGGCAAAATGACATTCTGGTGATAATCCGAACCGTCCACCCCCACCAGCTTGTCATACCAACCCGCAACTCCGTCCCAGCCCTTCTCCTTCCCATCCGGCCGTTTCACCGGAAATTTCCTCCCAGCCGCCTTGTTCGGGAAAAACCCGCCGCCTCTTCTCCCGTCCCGTCCCTTGCGTTCCATGCTCCATCCTACTCCATCCAGCCCTCCCGGTGGCGATGAAAAATAGCAAAAACTACACCCCTTCCCATATTCTCACTTCTTTTTCGCCACGGAGGCACGGAGGCACGGAGGCACGGAGGCACGGAGGCACGGAGGCACGGAGGCACGGAAAAAAGAAGAGAACACTGAGCAGACTTTAAAAGTCCCGAAGGATTTGGGAGAATATTTTAAAAATCATTTTCTTCCATCTGCGTTTATCCCGTCCATCTGTGGTTAAATGTCTTCAAATATTGATGCCATGCATTTTCAACCCACTTTTGTCTTGCCAAGACACCCCGATCTCGTAGCTTGCGCGCCCCATGCCAAGAGTCGGAGGAAAAGCAAAAACACGGAAGGCCGTCGCCAAACGCTTCAAAGTCACTGGCACAGGGAAGATACTTCGTCGTAAACAAGGAAAGCGACACTTGCTTCAATGCAAGAACCGTAAGCGCAAGCGCTTCCTCGGTAAAGCAGCCCTTGTTTCCGCCGCTGACATTAAGCGTGTCAAAGAGAGTCTTCCCTTCCACTGATAAGAAGAGAAACGACAGCCCACGACCCCGTCCGCGTTACGGACGGCCTTTACGCAGCCTGATCCGGCAAACCCGGAGACACGAACAGGTGAGACTGCGGAAGGAACGATAAGAAACGACTTGTTCACAACCATAGAATACAATGCCAAGAGCCACCAATTCACCCGCCAGTCGCAAGCGCCGCAAGCGCGTGCTTCTGCGGGCAAAGGGCTTCCGCGGTTTCCGCTCGAAGCTCTTCCGTTACGCCAAGGACGCAGTCCGCAAGGCACAGCAATACGAATATCGCGACCGCAAGAAGCGGAAGGGACAATTCCGCCGTCTCTGGACACAGCGTATCAACGCTGCCGTCCGAAACGAGGGAATCAACTATTCCCGCTTCATCGAAGGCCTCAAGGCTGCAGGTATCGAAGCCGACCGCAAGATCCTTTCGGATCTCGCGATCACCGATCCAGCAGCCTTCTCCGCCATCGTTGCACAGTCGAAGCAAGCCCTCGAAGCCAAAACTTCGAAGCCAAGCTGAACGCCTTCGTGTAACCGAGCAATCAGCTAACGAATCACAAAGCCGCCGAGCAGAAATGCCCGGCGGCTTTTTCGTGCCCGTGGGGAGCGTGGCTTTGCAAACCTCCTCCCTGCGCGCCCCAAAAACCAAGCGATTCGACGTTCAAGCTTGGACGTACCAGGTTCGATGTTCATAATCATCCCATGAAAACCGTCCTCCTTCATCTCCTGTTTTCTGCGGGAGCCTTCGCCACCACCATCTCCGTCGTCCCAATCCACGAACCAATCAGCCTCCACGCCACCGACGTCGACGACATCATCTCTGAAACCGGCGAAGCGCTCCAGGCAACCGTCCTCCCCCGCCCCATGGCCCTGACCGGGGCCTTCCCCGAGGTTCTCGTCGAGGCCATCCGTACCCCCCACCAACTCCCCACCAGCAACCCGAATTACAAGGTCACCGAGGTCAATCTGCTCGTCCTATGCAGCGTAGGCATCAGGGCGGAAATGACGGAGGAAGGGCTACTCGTCAGACTCGACGTCAGTCAGCTGAAAATCCCGGTCGAGGTGGACATTACCAGCCGCCAGTTGCTCAAGCTCACCCTAGTCGCCCTCCAGCGCACCCTTGAGGAATACCACAACCTCCAGACAGAGCCGCTCAAGGTCATCGTCGCGATCGAAGGAACGACCGAGAAAAACGCCTCCCTGACGGACCTACAAGCCACCTTCACACTGGAGTCCAGCCCCTGACCCGCTCCTTTCGAAAAATCTCGCGGTTTTCAATCTTCGGAGTTGGAGGATGGATCTCCTTTGTCCAATCTAAGCCCAGATGCCCACGACTCCGAAAGATCCACGCCCCTTCAAACGCGCCATCCTCAAACTCAGCGGGGAAGCCCTCCGCGAACCGGGATCAACCGACAATATCTCCCCGGAAATCGTCCAACGCATCGCCTCCGAGATCAAGGAGGCCGTAGATACCGGCCTGCAGCTCGGGATCGTCGTGGGCGGCGGGAATTTCTGGCGCGGAGCCTCCGCTTCCGCCCGCGGCATGGATCGTGCAACCGCCGATTATGTCGGCATGCTCGCCACGGTCATGAACGCCCTCGCCCTCGAGGGCGCGCTCTCTCTCATCGGCGTCCGCTGCACGGTCATGTCCGCCATCGAGATGAAAAACGTCGCCGAACCTTTCATCCGCCGCAAGGCCGAGCACCAGCTCGACAAGGCCACGGTGATCATTTTCGCCGCCGGCACTGGCAGCCCCTTCTTCTCCACCGATACCACCTCCGCCCTCCGCGCCAGTGAGATGGGAGCCGATATCATACTCAAGGCCACACAGGTCGATGGCGTCTACGACTCGGACCCAAGGAAAAATCCCGATGCGAAACGCTTCGAGACCGTCACCTTCCAGCACTGCCTTGAGAACCGCCTCAACGTCATGGATGCCACCGCGTTCAGCCTCTGCATGGACAACGACATCCCCATCGTCATCTTCGACCTCGGCCCCACCGGAAACCTCTCACACGCCCTCCGCTCCCAACCGATCGGAACCCTCGTCCACGCCGAGTAAAAATCCTAAATTTTCAATTCTAAACTCAAATCCCCCAACCTAAGTCTTCCTTTGCGCCCTCCGCGGCCTCTGCGACTTTGCGGTAAAAAAATCCAACCCAAGAATCCATGCAAGATCCAACAAAAGCCCTCAAAGAAGTCGAAAACCACATGTCGTCCGGAATTGACCACCTCATCCAGGATTTCTCCGGAGTCCGCACCGGCAAGGCTTCGCCCGCGCTCATCGACAACCTCGATGTCTATGTCCAGGCATACGGTGGCGTCCAGAAACTCAAATCCCTAGCCGTCATCAACTCCCCGGAGCCGCGCATGCTCAACGTCCAGCCCTTCGACCCCTCCACCACCCGCGACATCGAGAAGGCGATCCGTGAATCCAAGCTCGGACTCAACCCCGCCGCCGCCGACCGCTCAATCCGCGTCCCCATCCCCGAGCTTTCCGAGGAACGCCGCCGCGACATGGTCAAGCTCATCAAGAACCTCGCAGAGGAAGCCAAAATCCGCCTCCGCAGCGCCCGCAAGGCCGGCCTGGATGAAGCGAAAAAGATGAAGGCGGACAACATCCTCACCGAAGACACGCTCAAGAACTACGAGAAAGACGTCCAAGACCTCACCAACAAACACACCAAACGCATCGAAGAACTGGCGACAGCCAAGGAGAATGACCTGATGAAAATCTAAAACTCTACATTTCAAATTTTAAATTTCAATGACGAGGCTCGGATCGGAACGATCCGGGCTCTTTTCGTTGCGTCTTCCTCTTCCTTCGGGTTTAAGATTTAATGTTTGAAGTTTGAGTTTTTCCACTTGCGCGTCATCCGCATTTTCAACTAAACCTTCGCCCCGCTCCGCAAGGGACGGAACCCGTAAGGGGCGTTAGCTCAGTTGGTAGAGCACCTGCATGGCATGCAGGGGGTCAGCGGTTCGAATCCGCTACGCTCCACTTCCTTATTTCATAAGGATTTGAGAGGGAATATTCCTCCCGCTCCCTCCGAAGCTAACCCCCAAGATTTCAAAAGGGTTTGCGGCCTCCTACGCCGATATACTGCCGCGCATAGAGAATTGTGAACAAGAGGAGTGCTCGTCTCTGTTGCTTCAATTGACCGTATTCAAACATCGTCCAAGCCTTTGGATCTCCCGCCGCCGCCACCACCGCCGCCACCGAGATTCCGATCGAATGTTTCCCGCTGAAATGTTGTCGAAACCCGGAAACAGGATACCTTCAGCCCATGAAATCTCTCACAACCGCAATCCTCGCAGCCGTCGCAATCATTGCCCCGCTGAAAGCCCAGGCACCCGACCCCCAACAGATCCTCGAAGGAGCAAGACTCTCCGCGACACTCGTCGAGATGAAGGAAGGCCTGAAGGGAAACCTCGTCCAGGGACGAAATAAGGTGCCGATTACGATTTTCCTCAAGGGCAAAAACATCCAGTTCCAGTTCTTCGAGAACAAGAAATGGCGCGTGTTCCATATGCGCCTGTCCGACGACAAATATGAGCTATTCGAGATCATCGGCGGAAAAACAATCAATTTCCCCCGTGAGAAACTCGTCGAGTCCATCGCCGGCACTGATCTGACCTACGAGGATCTCGCTCTACGCTTCTTCTACTGGCCGAACCCAAAACTTGAGGCGACCGAGAAGGTCGCCGGCCAACCTTGCTACAAGCTCCGCCTCGACAAGCCCAAGGGCGCGCCTGGCCGCTACGAAGCCGTCTACGTCTGGGTCCACGCGAAATACGGTGCCTTCATGCGAATCCGCGGCCACGACAGCAAAGGCACCCTCGTAAAGGAATTCCAGGTGGAGGATGTGATGAAAGTCGGCGACGATGTCTGGGTCTTGAAAAAAATGCAGGTCGCCACCCACGATCCGAAAAACGGACGCCGCATCTCCATCACCGATCTAACTTTCAGCCCCCCCCCGAAAGGCGCCCTCAAAGGCCTGCGCTGAGCCCTCCCTCCCTGAATCATCCTATCTTCCGCAGTTGCCAATGATTTGGTTGGTGAAAATTCCTTATCAGGAAAGGGATTCACAAAATATAAGACCTCGTCATCGCACCATTTCACAGATGAATCGGTGCCTTTTCCGTATCTTTCAATCCCAACTCCCAAACACAAGACCGGCTCTGCGCCCCTTTGCGACCTCTGCGACTCTGCGGTGAAAAATTCGTTTTGAACCGCAGATTCCAGTAGCATCACAAGCCTCCCAGCCGCACATTGCGGATCAGAACATAATTCCTGCTTGTTCGCCGCGCCCCCCTGTTCTTTATTTCCAGCCCTTTCTCATGACGAATCCATTCTACCATTCCTCTACTCCGCTCGTATCCGACTCGCTACACAGCCTGTCCAACGAACATGACAATTGCGGCATGGGCGCCATCGCCCACTTGGAAGGGAACCGTTCCTTCGCCGTCTTGAATCACGCGCTCACGTCGGTCTCATGCATGACTCACCGCGGTGCCGTGGATGCCGATATGAAAACCGGCGACGGATCAGGCATCCTTTCCCAGATCCCCTTCCCGCTCTTCGCCAAAGCAGCAGAAAAGCTCGGCACCAAGGTTGCCGACCCGGCGGACATCGCGGTCGGGGTCTTCTTCTTCCCCGTTGGAAACGAAGCCCAGATCCAGTCGATCAAGAAAATCACTGCCAAAACAATCGCCAAACGCGGAATCACCGCGATTGGCTGGCGCGATGTCCCCGTCGACGTCGATGCGCTTGGCAAGGTCGCCCAGAAGACCCGCCCGCTTATCGAGCACCTGCTCATGCTCAAGCCCGAGGACATGGAGAAATTGGATTACGAAAGGAAGCTCTACCTTTGCCGCCGCGAGATCGAGCAGGCGACCAAGGAGATCCAGAGCTTCTACATGCCCACCTTTTCGAACCGCCTCATCTCCTACAAGGCGCTCGCCATGCCCGCCGCCCTGCGTGGATTTTACGGCGATCTCACCGACCCGGATTTCGAAACCGCGATCTGCCTCTACCACCAGCGCTTCTCCACCAATACCTTCCCGGCATGGCCGCTCGGCCAGCCTTTCCGAATGATGTGCCACAACGGCGAGATCAACACCGTCGAGGGCAACCGCAACTGGATGACCTCCCGCGAGGAATTCTTCGAGTCCCCTGTCTGGGGCGACGAAATCGACGTGGTCAAAAACCTCATCCGCCACGGCGAGTCCGATTCCGCTTCGCTCGACCACTGCCTTGAACTGCTCATCCTCTCCGGACGCTCACCCGAGCACGCGATGTGCATGCTCGTGCCTCCCGCATACCGCAACGACGAAGAAATTTCAGACGAACTCCGCGCCTTCTACCAATACATCCGCTCCTTCTCGGAACCATGGGACGGCCCTGCGGGACTCGTCTTCACCGATGGAACAAAACTCTGCGCATCCCTCGACCGGAACGGCCTCCGCCCCTCGCGCTACAAGACCACTGCGGACGGATTCCTCTACATCGGCTCCGAGGCCGGCGCTGTCATTTTCGACGACGCGAATATCACCCGCAAAGGTCGCCTCGGCCCCGGCCAGATGCTTTCCGCCGACACCTCCACCGGCAAACTCAAGCTCGACACCGAGATCAAGGAAGAACTGGCTCGCCAGAAGCCTTACCACCGTTGGATCGACGAAAACCGCTTGGAGCTCCGCAAGTTCATCTCCCCGTCCGCACACGTGCCGGAAATCGAAATCCCTGCGCTCGACCGTTCCCGCCGCCAGGTCGCCAACGCGATCTCATTAGAGGAACTCGACATGGTGTTCCCACCCATGATCAAGGGCGCACAGGAAGCCGTTTTCTCCATGGGCGATGACATTCCCCTCGCCATTCTTTCGACCTATCCGCGCCTGCTTTACACCTATTTCAAACAGCGCTTCGCCCAAGTCACCAACCCTCCCATCGACCCAATCCGCGAGTGGGCCGTCATGTCACTCGGAGCAAGCCTCGGCCCGGAGCGAAACCTGCTTGATGAAAGCTCTACCCACTGCAAGACAATCTCGCTGGATTCGGCGATTCTCTACGAGCATCAGCTCGAGAAAATCACCCACATGGCCGAGCACGGCTACCCTTCTCACGTCCTCGACTGCACCTGGGACGCCGCGTCCGGGAAAGACGGGCTCAAGGCGCGCATCGACGAACTTTGCTCCGAGGTAGAGGAAGCGGTGAACCAAAAAATCTCCATCATCATTCTCTCCGACCGCGCTACATCCCCTGAGCGCATCCCCATCCCCGCTCTTCTCGCCACAGGCAGCATCCACCATCACCTGAATCGCATCCGCAAGCGCATGCGCGCCTCCCTCGTGGTGGAAACCGGCGAGGCTCGCGATGTCCATCAGATCGCCTGTCTCTTCGGTTTCGGCGCGACCGCTGTGGTGCCTTACCTCGGCTACGCAACCGTCCGCCAACTCGTCGACGCCGACCAAGGCAAGCACAAGCTCGGCGAAGGCATGACCGCTCAAAAGGCGATGAGCAACTACCGCAAGGCGCTCGAAAAAGGACTCCTCAAAATCATGTCGAAAATGGGAATTTCTGTCCTTAATTCCTACCAAGGCGCGCAGACCTTCGAAGCCATCGGCATCGGAACTGAAGTCGTCGATTTCTCCTTCACCGGCGTGCCCTCGCAGATCGGCGGTATCTCCTTCACGGAGATCGCGGAGGAGTCCATCATCCGCCATCAGGCAGCCTACGGCCCAGAAGTCCCCGCAGGCGAAACGCTCGACCTCGGCGATCCCGGCTACAACCGCTACCGCAAGACCGGCGAGCGCCACGCATTCACCACCGAGGTGATCAAGAATTTCCACCAATACGTGAAATCCGGCAAACCCGAGGACTACGATGAATACCTAAAAGTCTGCCTCGAGACCAGCCCGGTCGCGATCAAGGATCTCCTCAATTTCGTCCCTAAATTATCCGGAGCTATCCCCATCGATGAGGTCGAACCAGTCGAGAGCATCCGTCGCCGTTTCACCACCGCCGCCATGTCGCTCGGCGCGCTTTCCCCGGAGGCTCACGAAACTCTCGCCATCGCGATGAACCGCATCGGCGGCAAATCCGATTCCGGAGAGGGCGGCGAAGATCCTATCCGCTTCAAGCCCTACCCGAACGGCGAATCCGCCCGCTCCTACATCAAGCAGATCGCCTCGGGTCGCTTCGGTGTCTCCGCCCACTATCTCGTCAATGCCGACGAGCTTGAGATCAAAATGGCGCAGGGTGCGAAACCCGGCGAGGGCGGACAACTCCCCGGCCACAAGGTCAACGCGCTCATTGCCCGCCTCCGCAACACCCAGCCGGGCGTGCAGCTCATTTCCCCGCCCCCTCATCACGACATCTACTCGATCGAGGACCTCGCCCAGCTCATCCACGACCTCAAGGAGATCAATCCGAAGGCGCGAATCACCGTGAAACTCGTCGCCGAGGCGGGAGTAGGAACCGTCGCCGCCGGTGTCGCGAAGGCAGCCGCCGACAACATCCTCATCTCCGGCCACGACGGCGGAACCGGTGCCTCCCCGCTTTCCTCCACGAAGCACGCGGGATCGCCATGGGAGCTCGGCCTTTCCGAAGCTCAGCAGACCCTCATCATCAACAATCTCCGCGACCGCGTGATTCTCCGCACCGACGGCGGCATCAAGAACGGCCGCGACGTCGTCATCGCCGCGATCCTCGGCGCGGAGCAATACAACTTCGGCACCACCGCCATGATCGCGATGGGCTGCGTCTACGTCCGCAAATGCCACCTCAATACCTGCCCGGTCGGCATCGCCACCACCGATCCGAAGTTCCGCTCAAAATTCAAGGGCACGCCGGAAATGGTCATCAACTACTTCAACGCAGTCGCAAACGAGGCCCGCGAGATCATGGCCAAGCTCGGCATCCGCAAGCTCGACGACCTCATCGGCTGCCCGGAATACCTCGTACAGCGTGAAGTGCCCAGCCACCCGAAGGCCAACACCCTCGATTTCTCACGACTCCTCAAAGACGTCGTACCCTCCGTCGCCAAAACCACGGAGAGAAAGGAATCCGAAATCACTCGAATCCGTACGATGGAGCGCAACGACGGCATCGCCAAGTCCTCGCTCGACATCACGATACTCAACGACATCGCAGCCCAACTCGGCGTCACCGTACCGAAGGGACCGGAATACGGCGAAGGTGCGATCCGCGAGGAAGTGCTCGAAGCCCTGAAAGTCCTGCCAGATCGTGCCCCCGCGAAACTCACCTATGATGTGGTCAACACCGACCGCAACATCGGCACCCGCCTCTCGGGACGCATCGCCCAAGTCTTCGGCAACCATGACCTCCCCGCAGGATCGATCCACATCACCTGCAACGGCAGCGCCGGGCAATCCTTCGGGACATTCCTCGTCAACGGAGTAACCCTCGAACTCATCGGCGAGGCCAACGACTATGTCGGCAAGGGCATGGCCTCGGGCGAAATCGTCATCCGCGTCTGCCCGACCGCTAAATTCGAGGCCTCGAAAAATTCCATCGCCGGCAACACCTGCCTCTACGGAGCCACCGGCGGCAAGCTCTTCGCCAACGGCCGCGCCGGCGAGCGCTTCGCCGTCCGCAACTCCGGCGCCACCGCCATCGTCGAAGGCGTGGGCGACCACGGCTGCGAATACATGACCAACGGCACCGTCGTCATCCTCGGCAAGACAGGCAAAAACTTCGGTGCAGGCATGTCCGGCGGAACCGCTTTCGTCTACGATGTCGACGGGAAATTCTACTCCCGCGTCAACACCGAGATGGTCGTCGCCCTGCCGGTCACCCGTCCGCAGGACATCGCCGAGGTGAAATCCCTCATCGAACTCCACGGCGAAAAGACCGGCTCAAAACAAGCCACCGACCTGCTCGCCGATTGGGAAACCACCGCCAGCAAGATCGTCCGCGTCATCGCCAAGCAACGCGCCGAACTCGAAGCCGCCGAGGAACTACACGAAGCCGCCTCGACTCCGAAGTAGGGCAATGGAGTGGTGACCTTCGGTCGCCACTCATCCCCCGCCCATGATACCCAAACGGAAAGCCGAGCATAGCCAACCCCTCGGCCTGACACCGGTGGCTTTCTGGTGTTGTTTCCCCCTGATCACGATCGGGATCGCCTCATTGACCGGTTGGCTCTTCAAACTGGTTCTCAGTTTCTTCCGCTGACATGCCGTGGCGGCGGAATTCATCCGCCATCCAATTTCAGAACGGCTACATCATTCCAAGCGGTTAACATCCCCATCTACCTCCTCATCCTCACCTGCCTCGCCACCCTCCTCCTCATCTGGCTCGTCCTGGTAAACCGCCTCGCACGCCAGGAGATTCAAAAAAGCTACTACAACCCGGACACTTCGATCCCAAGGTAAGCGACGAACTTCTTTCGCCTAAGGCTTTGGACTGCTGGGATTCTTTTTTTCCAGCTCTCCTGGTTCGTGTCGCTTCACGGAGCAACTCGGTCAATACCAACCATCCCGTTTCAGCTGCATCCATCCCAAAAGCTGCGGATAAGAACCGCAGCAGTCCAAAGCCTGCGGCGCCAATATCACGCCAAGCTTGCCCAGTCCGGCACATTTTCCCAAAAATGACGATTGCGCCGTGTTCCTTACCGGCCTACCACTTTCCCCATGAGCACGCTCTTAGAGAAAACAACCATCGTATCGAAAACCAAGGAACTCTGCGCACAGATCGCGGAGGACGAGCAATTCATCAAGCTTCAAGCCGATGTCGAGCGCTTCCTTGCCGACGATTCCGCGAAGCTGCAATACCAGTCGGTTCATGAGAAAGGCGAAGAACTCCATCAAAAGCAACAAGCCAACGTGGAACTCGGTGCCGCCGAGATCAAGGCCTTCGAAGACACTCGCGATGCACTCTTCGACAACAAAGTTGCCGCCGATTTCATGGACGCCCAGCGCACGCTCGAAGGCATCCAGAAGCAAATCGGCAGTTACGTCAGTATGACCCTCGAGCTCGGCCGCGTCCCGACCGACGAGGAAATCGAAGAATCCAATAGCGGCGGTTGCTGTGGCGGCGGCGGCGGCGGCGGCGGCGGTGAAGGTTGCTGCGGCTAATCCTTTCGCTCCGCGACAAACGTGTCTTTGGATCACGCATACCTGACTTTCCTGGGCACCGGCACTTCTGTCGGTGTTCCTGTGATCGGATGCAACTGCCCGGTCTGCAAGTCCAACGATCCGCACAACAACCGCACCCGCTCCTCTCTCCTCGTCACCACCGGCGAGACCACCGTCCTCGTCGATTCCGGCCCCGATCTTCGCGAGCAGGCACTGCGCGAGAGTGTTTCCTCCATCGATGCGGTCATCTACACCCACTCGCACCTCGACCATATTGTCGGCTTCGATGAGCTGCGCGCCTTCTGCTGGGGAAAAAAGGAACCCCTTCCCCTCTACGCAACCGTCTCGTGCCTCGATGATTTAAAAAACATGTTCGGCTGGGCGTTCCAGAAGAATAACAACAGCGGCTACGTGCGACCCGCACCTCGCCCCGTCACTGCGGAGTTCCGGATCGGCGATCTCACGATACTCCCGCTGCCCGTCATCCACGGCTCGGTCGAGACCATCGGATTCCTTTTTGAAACGGATGCCCATTTCCGCTTCGCCTATCTCCCGGATGTGAAGTCCATTCCGGATACCACCATAGCCATGATGGGAAACCTGGATCTCCTCATCATTGACGCCCTCCGCGACAGCCCCCACTCCACCCACCTGTCCGTCCCCGAGGCGCTGGCGATCTCGGAAAAGCTTTCCCCGCGAAAAACCCTGCTGACCCACATCAGTCATGATCTCGATCACGAAAGCCTCGCCGCAAAACTTCCCGAAGGCGCTTCCCCCGCCCACGACGGCCTTCGCGTAAACCTACAGCGTAGCTGACGCGTCCCGCACAGGCCGTGGTTGTGGCGTCTCGCAGCAATCCACTTCCGCCATCCCACGCCTCCTGCTTAGGGTTGCAAGATTTCCGCTCCCGTTCATTCTTATCGCCATGCTCAGCGCTTGGCTCACTCCCGCATTCGGAAAAGCATCCCTGATCCACCTGCTCATCGCGGCTGCCATCGTCGTCGGCTCGCACGCCCAACAGCTCACCAACAGGGAGGTGCTGGTGCTTTTTAATAAATCAGATCCCGAATCCGCCCGCCTCGCCGAGGCCTACCAGGATGCACGCAGTATCCCAGCCTCGCAGGTTCTGGGTCTTGAAATGCCTCTCGAGGCCGATATCAGCCGATCGCAATACGAGAATTCCATCGTCACTCCCCTCCGCGAGTATTTCACTGACCGCGGCTGGTGGAAGCGAAGCCGGGATGCAAAGGGACTCCTCATCCCCACCACCAATCGCATCCGCGCCATCGTCCTCATGCGCGGGGTTCCTCTCCGCATCAAGCCGTCGCCGAAAAAACCAACACAAAAGGGCACCCCCCCTCCTTCAGACCCGATCTCCCCGCGCGACGAAGCCTGTGTCGATTCCGAACTCGCGATGTTCGGCATCGAAAACCTCTCCTCCAAGGGCGTATTGAAAAACCCTTTCTTCGAAAGCAAGAAGCCCCTTTCCGAGGCCAAAGTCCCCTATCTCGTCCTCACCTCCCGCATCGACGCCCCCGCTTACGCAATCTGCAAGAAGATGATCACCGATGCGGTCGCAACCGAAAAGCACGGCCTCTGGGGGCGTGCCTACGTGGATGTCGCCAACAAATTCCCGCAGGGCGACCTATGGCTCAACGAGATCATCGCACTCAACATCCGGACGGGGATTCCCACCATCGCGGATCGATTCAACGACACCCTGCCGAAAAATTACCCGATGACCGAGGCGGCCATCTACTACGGCTGGTATGATTGGAACGTAAGCGGTCCATTCCTTAATCCCGGCTTCCAGTTCCGGCCTGGAGCCGTTGCCGTCCATCTCCACTCCTTCAGCGCGCAACAACTCACGGACGCCCACAAGAACTGGAGCGCACCGCTCCTTGTCCGCGGTGCCGCAGCCACCGTCGGCAACGTCTACGAGCCTTACCTCGCCCTCTCCCACAATTTCGGAATCCTCCACAACAGGCTCCTAAAAGGCTGGACCTTCGTGGAGGCAGCATGGGCGGCCATGCCGGTCGCCTCATGGCAGGGTGTCGTCCTCGGTGATCCTCTCTACCGCCCCTTCCTCCACATCGACGGCACCGGAAAAAAACGCCCGCAGGATCGCGATTACCGCGCACTCCGAGCGGCGGCCAGACAGTGGCCAGACAAAACAGAATTGCGTAGGGAAAAGCTTGCCGCAGCGGCGGAGAAACTCGCTTCCGGCACCCTCGCCGAAGGCTTGGCACTCGAATACTGGGAGAACAAGGAGATTAAAAACGCCCAGTTATGGCTCAACAAAGCCAAGGTGCTTTACGTGCCCCGCGAGGACAAGCTTCGCCAGGACATGCAGCTCATCGCGATCGAACGGGAGCGAAAAAATAACCGTGTCGCGATCAACGAACTCCGCAACGCCAAGGCCAAATACGGCCCGATCCCGGCCGCGGAGGCCCTCTCCGGCTGGCTCGACATCCTCGCCCCACCACCACCACCCGTCGCCGACCCCACCAAGCTCCCGAAGCGATAATCTTCCCTTAGGATTTAGAGTTTAAGATTTAAATTTTCAATGAATTACGGCTTCCTCTTAGAAAGCGTCTGGCACCCTCCCTTGGCCTTCGAGGAAGTTGCCGAACCAAAACTGCCGCCGGAGCTTGAACTCCAGGCGCTCTGGTACGCCGGAGCCTTCGGGCGCGAGTTCCGCCTCAAGGACGGACGTAAGCTCCGCATCACTCAGTTCGGCGAGTGGAACCACGGCTCCGGGCCGGATTTCGCCCACGCTGCCATTGAGATCGACGGTTGCCATTACACCGGAGACATCGAGATCGATTCCTGCAGCTCCGATTGGGAGGCCCACGGCCACTCCACCAACCCCACCTTCACCAACACCATCCTGCATGTCGCCTTCCGCCCCATGGTGCGGGAAATGTTCGTCCGCACCGCAAACCACCGCCAGCTCCCCGAGCTCCTCATTTCCCCGGTTCAGCTCGGCGAAGCCCTTCGCCTGCCTTTCCGCGAAACCGCGATCTCAGTCCCCGGTCGCTGCCAGCAGCCACTGAAACGGATGCCGAGATTGGCGATCGAGCGCCTGCTCAGCGAGGCCGCCCTCCGCCGGGCTTCGCACAAGGCCACCCGCTTCCTCCAGATGACCGAGGCGCATGATCTCGATTCCGCCCTATTCCAGGCCACGGCGGAAACCCTCGGATACGGCGGAAACCCACTGCCCATGAAGCTGCTTGCCCAGCGGGCGCCGATCTCCATGCTCCGCACCCACCCGGATCAAGCCGAAGCCATTCTGCTAGGCACAGCGGGATTCCTCGACGCCGATCTCTACCGCCGCGCACCCGAGGACACCCGTGAATACCTCTCCGAGCTCTGGCAGACATGGTGGAAATTACGCCCCAACCACGAACCGCCGGAAAGCCGTTCCCCAGTCTGGAAAACCCACGGCCAACGCCCCGCGAACCACCCCCATCGCCGCGTCGGAGGCCTCTCCGCACTGGTAAAGTCATGGCCGGAATTCCGCAAGCTCGCCTTCGCCGCTCCGTTTGCGGTGAAGCCACTCACTGATTTCCTCCACGGCCTCCGCCACGAATTCTGGTCCCACCACCACACCCTCACCTCGGACCGCAGCAGCCAGGCGATCTCTGTCTTCGGAAAAAACCTCGCGCTGGAACTTGCCGCAAATCACCTCATCCCCCTCGCACTCCACGAGAAACGCTTCACCTTCCGCGACTACCACAAGCAGCGCCACTCCGCGACCAACCAGAAACTGAAACGCTGCGGCATCCGCCTCTTCGGCTCAGAAGAGGCCGCGAAACCCTTCCAGAAGCGCCTCTGCCACCACCAAGCGCTGCTCCAGCTTTACCATGATTTCTGCCTGGAAGACTTCAGCGATTGCGAAAATTGCCCGTTCCCCGAGCAGCTTTCGCAATGGCGCTGAATCCCCGTTCGACCTCCGCACAACCTTGCCCCACATTTTCCCCATGAGCATCCAACTCAACGGCAAACCCCACCCACTCACTTCTTCCATCACCCTCTCCGGCCTCCTCGATTCGCTCGGCCTGGGCGGAAAACCCGTCGTCGCAGAGCTAAACGGTCAGCCCGTCCTGCCCCGCAAGTTCCCCACCACCCCCATCCAGCCCGGCGACAATCTGGAAATTATTACCCTCGCAGCGGGCGGATGAAATACGATCGGAATCCTGAATCTAGAATCTATGCAGAAGCCCGGCTCTGCGTTCTCTTCACGAGCTCTGAGGCTTTGCGTTTAAAATCCATAAAAACTCCATTTTTCCCTTGCAACAAACCGCCATCGAATCCCATCTTCCGCCCACGTCGCTTCCAGCGACGCATTTCAAATCCGGTGTAGCTCAGCGGCAGAGCGGGTGACTGTTAATCACTAGGTCGTAGGTTCGATCCCTACCGCCGGAGCCATTTGAAAACCTTGCCCTCAGCAGGTTAGGGATTCCGCTTCTTTCTAGGAAGGGAGTGTGCCAACCGTAATTGCCAACCAAACTATTTTTGGTGGATTCACCTTTCAGCATTTCTAGCTATTTGATCAAAGCTTGGTGGGCTTCTAGGAGTCACTTCTGAATTCCTCCGCTCCAGCCTCATTGAACGTAGGCCAGTTTGGGAAAGACAAGCTCACCTTGGCCATCAACTATGCGCTCGTCCAGTGGAGCGGGAACTACGCTTACCCTACTTCTTCACCTCGTAGCAGAAGACGAGATCCTGGTCGCGTAGGTAGAGGTGGCCGTCGAGGACGACCGGGTGGGTCCAGACCTTGCCGTTGGTGCCCTCTCGCAGCTTGGTGGTCTTCGGAAGGGAAAATCGTCCGTACTCCTTGTATCCCTTTGGAGAAGCCTCCGCGAGGAAGACCGAACCTTCATGCTCGTCGAGGCCGTAGAGCATGCCGTCGGCGTAGTGGACCGCGCCCTTCTGTATCCCTTCACCCTTTTCGTTCCAGATGCGTTCGCCAGTCTTGAAGTCCTGACAGGTCAAGCCGCCGCCATCGGAGAAGCCATAGAGGGAGCCGTCGACGAGGAGGACCCCGCCATGATGGTTCTTCATCACCTTGTTCTTCCACACTTCTTTTGCTTTTGATCCCTCGATGTCCACCAGCATGGATCCGGCCCCGTAGCCCGAGGTCATGTAAACTTTGCCGTCATGATAGATCGGGGTGGGGATGACTGCGGTGCGCCCTTCCGGCCAGTCGGCGGTCCAGAGCAGGGCGCCATCCTCGGCACTGATGCCGGCGAGCTTCTTCATGAACAACTGGACATACTGGCGCTTGCCTTTGACCTCGGCGATGATGAGAGAGGAATATTCCGCGCCATCGGTTAGGTCCTTGCTGCGCCACAGAGTTTTGCCGGTCTTCTTGTCGAGGGCGATGATCGCGCCTTGATCGCCGCCGGGAGTGACGAGCAGTTTGTCGCCATCGACGAGGGGTGACTCCGAGTACCCCCACTTGGGCACCTCCCCACCGAAGTCCTCGACGAGATGTTTGCTCCACGCCTTGGATCCGTCGGCGGTCTTGACCGCGATCAAGGCCCCGTTGGCGCTCATGGCGTAGACCAGTCCCTCGCTCACGGTCGGGCCGCCCCGAGGGCCCTGCCCCCAACCGGTGTTGTAGCCTTTGCCAGGGTCATCCCCGATCTCGGTGCTCCAGAGTTCCTTGCCGGTTGCCCGGTCCAAGCAGATGAGCTCCGCTTCCTTGTCCCGGGTGCCAGTGAAATAGAGATGCTCGCCCACGATAGCGGGAGAGCTGTAGCCGCGCCCACCGTCGGTGAAGGTCCAGAGGAGTTTCGGGCCGTCCTTGGGCCATGATTTCAGGAGACCCCTATCAGGCGAGCGGTCCATCCGGTCCGCGCCACGCCAAGTAGGCCACGAGGCGGCGCTCCCTCCGGGGGCTGCGGTGGGTGCGGCCTTGGCGAACTCTTGATCCGCACTCGAGAGTCGACTGAGCGGGATTTTCACCGTGCCTCCCCCATCGCGCTGGATGGTCACCACGTCATTCGCGAGACTTTGGAAATCCCCCTTGAGCGTCCGACCGGTTTTGGACTCGGTCCATGTTCGCCCAGAGGCAATACCACTGCAAATGAGCATGATGCAAAAAACGAGGTAAGGAGAGGAGATCTGAAATTTCATGATGGCGAGTTGGGGAAGAGTCTGAATTCGAATTTATTGGATACAATCTACGGTAATCCGACGCCTTGCCTATCGTAAAGTGAGCGAAAATTGGAGGATTTCGGGATCTCAAGTTCTCTTCCATGGACCAAGTGGAAATTTAATTTTATCCGTGGGCGGCATGGCTCACCGATGAGAAGCATTACTTGATGATCTCAAGCGTGTCCTTGCCCAGGGAATCGCCGACGAGGAAGTAGCTCTCTGCATTGCCGAACCAATGATAATTGGGGTCATTAATTGGGTAATAGGTGTCTCATTTTGAACATTTCCCGTTATTCGACCTGTCGGCAATCATCGGGAAAAAAACATTCAACAATCACACGTTCCCAGACAAATAGAACATTGTCGCCTTCGCGAACAACTCGAAGAGAGGCGGACTCTCACAGAGTTCCTACACTAGGGGGAAATCCGGAGAAATCGAAGCAATCAACCGCAGATGAACCCCATTCCTCTCCCTAGTGTAGGCACCCTGCGGGCTCTCAAAGTAGGCTGGAATCCAAGCCCCGATAGAAAAAGAACCCGGCTGCGGTGATCCGCAAACCGGGTTCTGAACGAAAGTGCTTCCGGATGACGACTCAACCGAAGTCGTTGGGAGTGGCGGCGAGGTCCTCGCTTTGCTCATTCTGCACGTTTTTTCGGCCTCCGTGGCATCGTCACATCCACCCGCGGCAGGGGTTCCTTAAAAAACGCCTCCCGCTCCTCCCTGCTTGGCACCCCTTCCGGCACCTCTGGAAACTGCTGTCCCTTCTTCATCGTCAGCACACTACGATCTGTAAAGGCATCCATCAACGCCACCAGATCATCCACCTCTTGGTCGCTCAATTTTAAATCACCCAGATCTTCGTGATTCACCGTCTCCGGATAATCCGTTGCCCCCCATCGGTCCTTTTCCAAATCCTTCTTGTTATAGAACTCAATCACCTCCCGCAGAGTCTTGATCGACCCATTGTGAAGATAAGGTGCCGTCAAGGCCACGTTCCGTAATGAAGGCACGCGAAACTGCCCCAACTCATCCTTCAATCCGGTCTCACCACCAAGTCCGGGATCCTTCGTGCTTCCGCCCGGCGCGCCAATATTATCGTAACCAAAATCACTCAACAACGCATTCGGCCACACACTCACACCCACCAAGTGACACTTGGAGCACGCCCCAGACGTTTCAAAAACATCCAAGCCCCTCTGCTGAGAGACCGTCAACGCCTTGCGGTTCCCGGCCCAAAAATCATCAATCGGCGCATCAAAGGGTCGGAACATCGGCTCGCGTAAAAATTCCACCAAAGCCCGGTAAGCCTCTTCATTCAACATCGCATCATCCTGCCACCTCTCCTCACCCACCAAGGTCTTCATCTCGCCGGCATACTCCGACTTCCGGAGCTTCCCCGCCAAGGCGGCATCATCCGCCAGATTCATCTCATTCGGATCAAAGAACGGCATCTTCACCTGCTCAAATTGGTTCTGCGCCCGCCCATCCAAAAACAAACCACCCTCCAAAATATACTCCAACTCGCCGTCTTCATCGTAAGTATCCTCAAACTGCAAGGCCGGAATCAGCGCCGAATACATCAGGCTCGGTGCATTCCTGCGCCCCTCTCTCCCCTTTACCGCACCGGGCGAAACCGCCCTCGCATCCGCGAACGCCGCCTCTGGACGATGACAAGAAATACACGCCTGCCCCTTGGGCTCAGACAGGCTTGTATCCATAAAGATCTTCCGCCCCAATGAGGCCACCGGCGGTTCGTCCGCCCGCGATACTCCAGTCATCAGGATTAGACAAAGCCCCTTGAGCGTCGAAGAAACAAACCAATTACTCACCCCCTTCCTACGTTCCCGGACCCCTCAATTTTGCAGAAACCGGCGACTTCCTTCTATCCAAGCCAACGAATCTCGCAATCTCGTCGCGCGCGTCAACACATCCTCACAATCCTGATTGCGATTTTCTGAAAAACATTAAAACTCCGCCTCCCGTGATTATACGTTCTCTCATTTTCCTCTTCCTCGCCAGCCTTGTCGCATCTGCCGACAACACCTCCTTTGTCCGTGCACCTTACCTGCAATTGGCCACTCACGAGTCCATTCGCGTCGTCTGGCGAACCTCTGGCGATTCCACCCCACGCGTGCGCTACGGCCTCAGCCATGACTCTCTCGATTCCGAAGTCCCCGCCGACAGCGTCCTCACCCGGCGTCACCCGTCCTTGGACACGGTAGCTCCGATCTTCAAAGACGCACCTCTCAGCACTCACCAATTTGAAGCCACGATTAGCGGACTCAAACCCGCCACCACCTACTACTACGCCGTTTACGATGGCGAGACCCGGCTCACGCCCGCGGACCCTTCCTACCATTTCAAAACCCACCCCACTCCTGGAACCGACGCCCCCGTTTACTTCTGGGTCGTTGGCGACTCAGGAACCGGCGGACAAAAGCAAGCCGATGTCCACTCAGCCATGGTCAACCACAATGCCGCGCTCGACAAACAACTCGACCTCTACATTCACGTCGGGGACATGGCCTACGGATCCGGCACCAACAAGGAATTCAACGACCGCTATTTTGCCATGTACGAGCCCACCTTGCGCAATACGGTTTGCTGGCCCTCCATGGGGAACCACGAAGGCGGGACCTCCAAAGGCGCAACCGGTGTCGGCCCCTACTACGACGCCTACATCTGCCCCACCAATGCAGAAGCAGGCGGACTCGCCTCTGGAAAAGAAGCTTACTACTCGTTTGACTTCGGCCGCGTCCACTTCATCTGCCTCGACTCCCACGACCTCGACCGACGCCCCAGCGGAGAAATGGCCCAGTGGCTCAAAGCAGACCTCGAAAAAACCCAGGCCGACTTCCTCGTCACCTTTTTCCACCACCCTCCTTACACCAAAGGGTCGCACGACTCAGACAAAGAAGGTCAGCTCATCGAAATGCGTGAGAACATCATGCCCATTCTCGAAAGCGGCGGCGTCGACATCGTCTTCACCGGCCACTCCCACATCTACGAACGCTCCATGCTCATCGACGGAGCCTACCACACCCCCACCATTGCCGACGGAGTCATCCTTGACGACGGCGATGGCGACCCGGCCGGTGATGGAGCCTACCGCAAAAGCGCCGGACTCAACCCACACAACGGAGTGATTCAAGTCGTCACCGGACACGGCGGCACCGGCGTCAGTCGCCGCGGCACCATCCCCCTCATGAAACGCATCATCGTCGAGAACGGCTCCTGCCTCATCTCCATCGCCGGTGACACTCTCACCGCCGAAATGGTCAACCTCAAAGGAGACCTTCGTGACACCTTCGCCATCACCAAAAAAGGCGTAGTCAAGCACACCCCGATCGCCAATCCTTGGCAGCCTGAAGGATTGGCAAAACCAAAAGCTGACAAGCCACGGAGACCAATCCTGAAAAAGTAACATGATTGCCCTCCGTCTGATCGCACTCGTGCATCGTTCCGGAAGTTAGGGTGCATTCGGCGCGAGGCATTTTGCCCGAGTTCAAGGCGTGATGAGGAAGCGGAGCGAGCTCCGTGACCGAAGAACAACGCTGAAATCGGGCAAAAGGACCGCGCTCTTCCTTTTTAATCGGTCGAAGACCGCTGACCACTTCCCCCAATAAATATCTCCGAATGCTGCCTAACTTCCGAAACTGTGCACTCGTGCTGGCCCTCCTCCCGGGCGCACTCTCCGCGCATCACGACATCGGCACCACCATCCTGGCTCTCGATAAAAAAATCGCCGGGGGGGCCACCGCCGAGCTCCACTACCAGCGCGCCCTCGAATACCGAGCCCTGCGAAAGCGAAAAGAAGCACAGGCTGATCTTCGTCAAGCGCTTGCCCTTCAGCCCCGCCATCGCGGATCGATCACCGCCCTTATCCCGCTCCTCCAGGGTTCTGAGGCCATGACCCTTGCTCAGACCTATTTGGACTCGTCCACCGATCCCAAACATCGCCTCGAAGCCCACTACCTCATCGCCCAAGTCGCTGATCGCTCAGACAACGAAGCCACCGCCCTCGTCGTCTGCGAAAAAATCCAAACACTCCACCCCGAGCACCCCAGCGAGATCGACCTCCTCCACGCCCGCCTTCTCCTCACAAACGGCAAACCCGCCCGAGCTGCCGCCGTCCTCAAATCGGCCCATCAAAAACACAAAAGCATCGTCCTTCGCAACGCCTGGATCGACGCCGCCCTCTCCGCCAAACAAATCTCCCAAGTTCTTCCAATCATCGAAGAAGAACTCACCTCCACCCGCTTCCGCGCCTCCTGGCTCATCCGACGCGCCCGAGCCTTTCTCGCCACCAACACCCCCGTCAAAGCTCGCTCGGATCTCCATTCCGCCCTTCAAGAGCTCAACACCAGAATCCTCCCCGACCGCCCGGATCTGACCCTCATCGCCGACCGCGGACTTGCCCTCGCCCTCCTCGGAAGCAAAGACCTCGCCCAGCGCGATCTCACCACCCTCAAAAACTCCACGCTCTCCAAGTCCTCCTACACCATCCTCGAGGCCGAACTCCAGAACATGGATCATGAATAGACATCTCCTCCTCTTCAGTTCCAGGAGGATGGGTCATCTATGAGGAGGCACGATGAGAGCTAGTTGACTGGGAATTTGCTTTTGAGCTGAGGTGCGCGAGGTCGCCGTTGCGGGGATAGCAGAGGGCTGAAAGGGGGGGCTAATTCCGTTTGCAATCGCTACAATTACTGCAATATTCAGCGCTCATCAAGCGTTCTATAAACCGACACACAGGCTTCCGGCCAACCCAAGATTTTCCAATACCTATGAATAAGTATGCTTTCCTCTCCGCCTTGGTGCTGGTCGCGATTCCCGCGCAGGCCCAACTCCCCATCATTCCGGCAAAAACGGTTGAGCAGACCCAGTTTCCGGTCTTTGAAAATGGCTACAAGAGCCGCGAGCTCGCCAATTTCCGCCTCCACCTGGACTACGATTCAAAAGCTGCTTCGGAGCTCTTGGTGACTGAGGGATTCTCCCTCCCCCTCCCGGCCGGCGACCACATCCTCGAACTGACCTACCAACAGACCGGGTCCACGCCAAGCCAGGTCAGCGCCTGGATCGATGGCAAGGCCCTCCACACCAACAAGCCCATCCCTGGAGGCAGCAGTCAGTCCTTCACCTCAGACGACAAAGCCCTCCGCACCGATCAGGATTTCACCGTGGCGGCTTCCTTCCAGTCCACTGGCGACGGCACGATCTTCTCCAAATGCGCCCCAGACGGCCCATGGTCCGAGGGAGCCAAAGCGCTCTTTATCAAAGGCGGACGCCTCTCCTATGACGTCGGCTGGGTCGGTACAATCGACGGCCCTGCGGTCAGCGATGGCAAACCTCATCGAGTCGTCCTGCGCTCCAGCAAGGGAACGGTCCACCTCTCGGTGGATGGCAAGTCGGTTGGACAACAGGAAGACCTGAGCTCCAAGGACGTTTCCTCCCACCTCTTCAAAATCGGACTCGGCGCAAGCGACTTCACTGGCCCGCTGAACAAGGGCACGGTCAGCAACCTTCGCTATTGGGCTCGCTCCATCGAAGGCGCCGAACTCGCCTCCCTCCTCAAAGGAGAACTCGACGCCGTCAACACTCCCGATCTCAATCAGTCGTCCCGCAAGCATGGCGAAACCTTCGATGGACTCGGACAAGCCGGCGCCCCGGTCCGACTCACCCTCAAGGTCGACAAAAGTTTCACCGGCAAGAAAGCATGGGTCCAACCACTGGAGCTCGCCGATCACGCCAAGCTGATCCAAGGTTGGAACAAGAAGACCCTCGCCAAGGGAAAAGTCATCTACAACACACTCTGCATCACCTGCCATGGCGATCAGAACAAGGAAGGCAGCCTGCCCACCGCCCTAAAATTCCACGAGGCGCCCTTCAAGAACGGCAGCGATCCCTACCGCATGTATCAAACCCTCGAGAAGGGATACGGGATGATGATCCCCCAGATGCAGTTCGATGCGGAACAAAAGTATGCCGCCATCCACTACATCCGCGAAACCTTCTTGAAGCCACTCAACAAGAGCCAGTATTTCGAACCCTCCGAGGCCTACCTCGCCAGCCTCCCCAAAGCCCTCGACCTGCCCAAGGTGCCAAACAGCCCGAACGTGGTTAAGAAAGGGAAGCCCTACGAGCTGATGGACTTCGGTCAGACGCTCATGTGGACCTTCCAAATAAGCCACAAGGACAAGAATATCGCCCAAAAGGGAATCGTCGTCCGCCTCGATCAAGGAGAAGGTGGCGTTTCCAAAGGCAACGCCTGGATGCTCTATGACGAGGACACGATGCGTGTCGCCACCGCTTACTCGGGCAATTTCCTCGATTGGCGAGGCATCGCCTTCGACGGCTCCCACAACAGCCACACCAGCATCGCCGGCGAGCCCTTGTTCATCAATCCCGACGCACCCGCATGGGAGCACCCCACCAAACGATCTTGGGAAGATGAACGTGTCGTCGGCCGTGACGGTCGCCGCTACGGCCCCCTCCCCCAAGACTGGGTTCGCTACCTCGGCCGCTACCGTCACGGACAACAAACGATCATTCACTACCGAGTCGGCACGACACAGATCCTGGAGCTTCCCGGCCTGCTCCCCGGCGCCAATCAAGGCATCTTCACCCGCACCTTGAATGTCGCAAAATCCAAGCACGACCTCGTGAGCCGCGTTGCCCCTGCCGATGAAAGTCTGGCCGTCGCACTGAAGGGAACCCCGGGAGCCAGCATCGAACGCAAGGACGACGGAGTTTACCTCCGCATCCCGGCCGCCGCCACCCCCGCCCGTCTCATGATCGGCTTCGCCAAAATGGATGCCGCCGATCTCACCAAGGCACTCACCGAACCAGCCGCGCTCACCGCCTTGACCAAAGGTGGCCCAGCCCAATACCCCGAGCCAGTCATCACGGCGGGAACACTCGGCAATGACGAGGATCCCTTCGCCTACGATACTCTCACCATCCCGAACAAAGGCGATAATCCCTGGAATTCCTGGATGCGTCTCGGCGGATTCGACTTCTTCCAAAACAATCCGGACCGCGCCGCCGTCTGCACCTGGCTGGGCGATGTTTGGCTGGTCGATGGAGTCGCCGGCGACCTCAAGGAACTCAAATGGCGCCGCATCTGCACCGGACTCTTCCAACCTCTCGGCCTCAAGATCGTCGACAACACCATCTACGTCACCTGCCGCGACCAAATCGCCCGCCTCCACGACCTGAATGGCGACGAGGAAATCGACTACGTGGAAGCCTTCAACAACGATCACCAGGTCACCGAGCACTTCCACGAATTTGCGATGGGCCTGCAAACCGACGAAAAAGGCAACTTCTACTACGCCAAGTCGGCCCGTCATGCCCTCAAAGCAGTGGTTCCCCACCACGGCACCCTCCTTAGGGTCAGCCCCGATGGTTCAACCACCGAAATCGTGGCGACCGGATTCCGCGCCGCCAACGGAGTTTGTATCAACCCGGACGGCACCTGGATCGTGACCGATCAGGAAGGACACTGGAACCCCAAGAACCGAATCAACTACGTCACGGAAGGTGGCTTCTACGGCAACATGTATGGCTACCATGATGTCACCGACAACTCTGATGAGGCGATGGAGCAACCGCTGGCTTGGATTACCAATTCCTTCGACCGCTCCCCCGCCGAACTCCTGTGGGTGCCAAAGGATGCCGCGTGGGGCTCCCTCAACGGCACGCTGCTCAACCTCAGCTACGGCTATGGAAAAGTCTACACCGTCCCGCACGAGGTATTGGATGGCCAAGCCCAAGGCGGCATGTGTGCCTTGCCCATCGAGGCATCGCCCTCCGGTCTCCACCGCGGTCGCTTCCATCCCGGCAACAAGCAACTCTACGCCGCCGGCATGTTCGCCTGGGCGGGCAGCCGAAATGCGGACGGCTCATTCTGCCGGATCCGGGCCACCGGAAAGCCGAGCTACATGCCGATCAAGACGGCCGCTTCGAAAGGGAAATACACCATCACCTTCAGTGACCCGCTCCCTGCAGAAGGCACCTTCAAGGTCAAGGTCTGGAACCTGAAACGCACCGCCAACTACGGGTCCCAACACTTCGACGAACACGAACTCAAGATCACCAAGGCCGAGATCAAAGGCCAACAAGTGACCCTCAGCATCCCCGACCTCGAGCCGACCTGGGGCATGGAGATCTCCTGCGATTTCGGCAACAACATCAAACGCGTCATCCACGCCTCGATCCATCAGTTGCCGTAATACAGATCCGCACCGCTGACGGCGACTTGGTTGTTCCTAGCAACCCTCCTCCCGGTATCTCCCGAATCATCACAACCAATCACAACCATCGTTCAGCCGCTTCCAAACCCCGAATTGGACAACACCTCCATCCGGCGTTGCAAAAAGGGAGTATTGGTTTGAACGCATTACATTTCGGTAAAAATAAAAGAATGAAAATATCAATATTTAGTCTCTCTACGATGAACTCCTGGATCGGCGGCGGCGTGGCCTTGGTTCTGATGTCAACCGCCCCGATGCTTCAGGCTCAAGGAACCAAGGCGGATTACGAACGTTTCGACAAGATCAGCGATATCACCGGCGGCAAGGTGTTTCGGACGAAGGTGGAAGCGCATTGGCTGGCCGGCACCAAGTGCTTCTGGTATCGCAACGATCTGGGCCACGGCCGGAAGAATTTCGTTTTCGTCGATGCGGCCGTGGGCAAGCGAAAAGCGGCTTTCGACCACGCGCGGCTGGCAAAGGATCTCGCGAAAGCAACCGGCAAGACCTTCGAGGCTCACAAACTGCCCTTCGACGCGATCGAATATAAGAAAGCGGACGGAGATGAGAAGGGATTGCTGGGAGAGGCCATCTACTTCAAGGCGGCGGGCAAATCGTGGAAAATCAATCTTAAAGATCAGTCCCTCACCGAAGACAAGCCCGGGGCAGGGAAGAAGGTGTCGGCCTTGAGAGGAATCCCCGCTCCGCGACAGGAGGCCTCAAAGCGGCTCTACTCGCAATCCCCGCAAGCTGCGGCCGAAGCGACTTTGCCGCACGAGAAACCGGCCGAGCCCGAACTGCAGTTCCCTAAATCGCCCGAGGAAAAGAAGAGTGCCGCAAAGAAGGAAGAAGAGCAGAAGATCGAGGCCTTCATCAAGGACCACAATGTCTGGCTTCGTCTCGGCAAGGACGGCGAGGAAGTCGCCCTGACGACGGACGGTGAGGAGGGCGACGCTTATCAAGGCAATTTTCAATGGTCCCCCGACCGGAGGAAACTGATTGGTTTCCGTCATAAGAAGGCTCAAGAGCACATTGTCTATTTCGTCGAGTCCTCGCCCAAGGATCAGTTACAGCCGAAGTTGCATTCGAACAGCTATCTCAAACCGGGCGACCAGATCGCCCAGACCAAGCCGCATCTGTTCGACATCGTCGGGAAGAAAGAGGTCCCGCTCGACGAGACACTTTTCGGCAACCCATGGAGCATCAGTTCGCATCGCTGGGAGAAGGACTCCAGCAGATTCACGTTCTACTACAACCAACGAGGACACGGCGCGGTGAGGATCGTGGCCATCGACGCCGAGAGCGGCGAGGTCACCGCACTGATCGACGACACGAGCAAGACCTTCGTCAATTATTCCAACTACAATCATCGCAAGTTGGTGGAGTCCACCAACGAGATGATCTGGATGTCGGAACGCGACGGGTGGAACCATTTGTATCTGTACGATTTCGGCAGCGGACAGCTGAAGAACCAGATCACCAAGGGCCCGTGGATCGTGCGGAGGGTCGACCGCGTGGACACGGTCAAACGTCAGATCTGGTTCCAGGCCGGGGGAATTCATCCCGAGCAGGATCCCTATTACATCCACTACTGCCGCATCAACTTCGACGGAACGGGCCTGGTGAAATTGACCGCCGGCGACGGCATGCACTCGATCGAATACTCGCCGGATCGTGAGTTCATCGTCGACACGTATTCCCGCGTGGACATGCCGCCGGTGAACGAGTTGCGTCGGGTCAGCGACGGCTCGCTGGTTTGCACCTTGGAAAACTCCGACGCCAGCGAACTCGAGGCCACCGTCTGGCAAAGGCCTGAGCGTTTCGTGGCCAAGGGTCGCGACGGCAAGACCGACATCTACGGGGTGATTTACCGCCCCTCAAATTTCGACCCGAACAAGAAGTATCCGGTCATTGAGAAGATCTACGCCGGTCCCCACGGTTCCTTCGTGCCGAAGAGTTTTTCGCCCTGTCACGATTCCCAGCGGTGGGCCGAGTTAGGATTCATCCTGGTGCAGATCGACGGCATGGGCACGTCGCACCGCAGCAAGGCCTTCCACGACGTGTGCTGGAAGAACGTGGCCGACGGCGGTTTCCCCGACCGCATTCCCTGGATCAAAGAGGCCGCGAAGAAATACCCCTACATGGACATCAGCCGTGTCGGAATTTTCGGCGGTTCGGCCGGCGGACAAAGTTCGACCGGAGCCCTGCTCCTGCACGGAGATTTCTACAAGGTGGCCGTTTCAGATTGCGGTTGCCACGACAATCGCATGGATAAAATTTGGTGGAACGAAGCCTGGATGGGTTGGCCCGTGGGACCGGAATACGCCGAAAGTTCCAACGTAACCCATGCCCATAAGCTTCAGGGAAAGCTGCTGCTGATCGTGGGCGAGTTGGATCGCAACGTCGATCCGGCCTCGACCATGCAGGTCGTCAACGCCTTGGTCAAAGCCGACCGCGATTTCGACATGCTGATCATCCCCGGCGCCGACCACGGCGCAGCGGGTTCGCCTTACGGAAAACGCCGTCAGAAGGATTACTTCGTCCGCAACCTGCTGGGTGTCGAGCCGCGATGGGAGCCGTAACGGCCACGGCGCCCGTCCCGAAGGAGAACTGAAAGGAGGCGCATTACTTCTTCTTTTCCGGCGCAGGCGGGTCGCTTGGGGGGGCTGGCAAAAACGCCAGGCCCAACGATCCCCACCAATCTTTCTCGAACATCACGGCCACCCGTTCATCGGGAAGCACGGCGAGGTCGCTGTAGGCACTAGTGAACGGATAGATGATGCAGAATCCCTGAATTGTCCCATCAGGATTCGGGGATGGAAGTCGGGTGCCTGCGTAGCGTATAGCTGGTGAATGAATATGAGACGGATAATGATACTGGCGGCATGCCTCTGCAGTGGCTTGGCAGCGGCGGAGCCCCCCCGGGTCCTGCCGGAGGGAGCCGTCGTGGAGGAGTGGCCACACTTTCTCGGGCCGAATCTCGATGCCACCACGGGCGAAGGACCTCTGCTCAAGAAATGGCCTGAGGATGGCCTCAAAGTGGTGTGGGAAGTCGCGCGGGGCGAAGGCTATGCCTGCCCGGTGATCGCGGGCGGACGTCTTTTTTACTTCCACCGCTCTGAGGGAAAGGAGCAGATCGATTGCCGTGATCCGGAGACGGGCAAGCTTACTTGGAGCCATTCCTATGAGATTGAGTATCAGGATCGCTATGGCTTCAGTGCAGGACCGCGCTCCAGCGTGGTGGTGAGTGATGGCCGCGTCTATGCAGCGGGCGTGACCGCGCAGCTGCATTGCCTGAGTGCGGATAAGGGCGAGGTGATCTGGAATCGTGACTTACAGAAGGAGTATGAGATTCCGCAGTATTTCTTCGGCTACGGCCCGACTCCCATCGTGCATGGTGACAAACTGATCGTGAATGTCGGTGGCAAGGCGGACCGAGATGAGGGCGGCGTATGTGTCGCTGCCTTTGACACGGAAACGGGGAAAACCCTCTGGGAAGTGAAGGACAAGTGGGGTGCAAGCTATGCCTCCCCGGTGGTGGCGAAGATTCAGGGAAAGATGTGTGCCCTGGTTATGGCGGCAGGTGAGAGCAAGCCATCTCACGGCGGCCTGCTGACCATCGATGTGGAAACGGGCAAGGTCTACGACCGATTCCCATGGCGTGCGCGCAAACGTGAGTCGGTGCTGGCATCATCCCCACTGGCGCTCGATGAGCAAACGGTCTTCATCTCCGAGTGCTATGAAATCGGCGGTGTGCTGCTGAAATACGATACCGAGCGAAAGTCGACTCCCTTGTGGAAGCAGCGCGAATTCGGCATGCACTTCATGATGCCGGTCGTTAAAGATGGTTTCATCTATGGCTTTGCCGGGCGCAACCCACCGGACACCGAACTCAAGTGTGTGAACCTAGCAACAGGCGAGGTGGTTTGGACGAAAGATTATTTCTGGAAAAAGGATGGCCAAATCGAAGGGCTGTTTCGTGGCAGTATCCTGCAAGCTGGAGATCGCTACATCGCGCTAGGCGAGGACGGGATTCTGGTTGAGTTGGAACTCACACCGAAGGGAACCAATGTACTGCAGCGCACCCGCCTATTCACCGCACGCGAGGCATGGACCATGCCCAGCTTGCACAAGGGCCTGCTCTACGTCGTGCAGAATACCGTGGATTCGAATGACCGAAAACCGCGCAGGATCATCTGCTACGACCTGAGAGGGGAAAAGGAGTGAGCTAATTCGCCCGTAGCTTTAGGAGCTTTCCTGAAGAAGCTTTCCCGCCCCAAGTGGACAGACATTTGTCACAGTGAAATCAGCGTCAATGAGTCGCGTGTAACGATCTCATTTCATTGAGATTTTTCCTCACCGTTTCATGTACCGGGAAGCCTGCAATCATTTCGTTGTCGAGTGTAGCAAGGCATCAAAAGTCAAATCCGCCGCCGGAGAGACAGGGATGCGCGGTAGCGGACGGCAGCCCGACCTTGCGGACAAACGGTCACGGCATGGTCCGGTGGCAATCCAATCTCGCGCCGATGCGCAAATAGAGACTGTCGTGTGCCACGGCGGGTGTTGAGTCACACCACATCACTTCGTCGCCGGGCTTCAGGTCGAGCGTGGAGAGCAGCTTGAATTCCTTGCCGACTTCCGCCACGAACACCTCTCCCTCGCGCGACAGACAATAAAGCCTGCCACCGATCAGCAACGGCGAAGCGTAGAAGTTGGCCCGCAACCGCTGCTGCCAGCGAAGCGCGCCGCTCGCGGGATCGACCGCCAGTAGCTTGCCGCCGTCCGTGAGAACATAAAGGGTATTCCCGTCCGATACCGGAGTCGGCACGTAAGGTGTTTTCTTGTCGAAATGCCACGCCACCCGCGCCTCTCCCCCCTCGGCCGCGTCCGGTGGCCGAACCGCGAAAAAGACACCGTTCTTGCACCCCGCCGTCAGCAGGGAATCCTGGCTGCCACTTCCTGCCATGATGTCCACGGGCGACACGATGGTGCGCTCCTTGAACACTCCGGAAAGCGCCCAGGTTTCCTCACCGGTTGCGAGATCCAATCCGCGCACACCGATGCTGACACTGGCCACCACGACTTCCTTTCCGCCGCCATGACGCTCACGCACCAAGGGCGTGATATAAGTCGTCTTGTTGCTCAGTTGCGGGTATTCCCTCCGCCACACTGGCTTGCCGTTCCCCGCATCCAGCGCTGCGACGTATCCTCCGGCCTGATGCAGGTGGGTGAATAGAACCCGCCCGTCCTGAACCACCGGCTGCAGATTGATGCCATGCATGACCTTGATCGCTCCGACCTCGTGCTGCCACAACTCCCGCCCTTTGTGTGAGAAGGCTGAAAGCATCGCCACCTCGCGCACCGAATCATACCAGCTAAACACCACCAAATTCTCCGCAAGACAGGGGGTCGAGGCGGCGGTGTTGTTCATGTTGTGAGTTTGGTAATCCCCCGTCCGAACCGTCTTTGACCACCGAGTCCCGCCGGTCTCCACATCGAGGCAAACCAGCGTGACCTCCCCTTTCTTGCGATCCTCCCCCGTCACGAAAAGCGCGGCGCCCCACACCACCGGCGAACTGCTCCCCGGCCCGGGCAGCGGAACCGACCACGCCAGGGTGTTCTTTCCTAGCTCCACGGGAACGTGCTGACTCGCGGCGACGCCCCGCCCGTCGGGTCCGCGGAAGCGCGGCCAGTTTCCTCCCGTTGGATCTTCCGCGTTCGACTGCGTTGTGGCGAGGAGCGCGCCTAACATTCCAAGAATGATGGTTCTCATGATTTCGTGCGACTCGTTCACAAAGTTGCGTTTCATCCTGACCACGGCGCATCCCCCGCGTCAATCCGCCCGTCATTTGATGGTGTGATTTTTATCGGTGTTTCACCCGGTAGGGCTGATCCGGCTCGGTCAACCCACTTCAAAAATCTGGCAGCTCGCCTCACCCACACGGAAGTGAGATCTCGGGGGAAATGCGGTGTCTTGCCATGGGTTCACTCCCTTTCAGGGGATACGGCGCTTCCGTTTTTGATCAGGGCTGACCGAGCCGGATCATCCCTACCAATATTGAATGGCTTGGGTTGCGTCAGGCAAATACACCGATAAAAATTACACCCGTCATTTGATGCTCGACGGAAAAGGGATGCTTCGACCATTCGACTGGTTGCCAAAAATCTAGACCGCAATGGGGAAGTTGTTCAAACCGCTCGCAGTATCCCCGCCCGCGCCCGGCTTACAGTAAAGCTGTGGCAGTTTCGCCTTGTAGCTGCGCGGCCGGGATCAGACATTACGACCATGCTGATGCGTTGGATCATTTTCGGAATCGGAATGGCGGGCACCTTGCACGCCCTAGCCGATTGGCCCCAGTTCCGCGGACCCGGTGGCGACGGGATCTACCCGCCCGCAAAGGACGGAAAACCCCACGGATTTTCGGTTGAATGGAGCGAAACGGAGAACGTCGTGTGGAAGACTCCGATACCCGGACGGGCATGGTCCACTCCCGTCGTGATGGGTGACCAGGTCTGGGTGACGAACGCGAACGAGGACGGAACGAAAATGTCGGCGGTCTGCCTTGCCAAGGCCAGCGGCCGCAAGATTCACGATCTGCTACTCTTCGAAAACGCGGAACCAGAGCCGCTTGGCAACCGGGTGAACGGCTATGGCTCCTGCTCGCCGGCAATCGATGCGGAACGCGTTTACATCCATTTCGGCAGTTACGGTACAGCCGCGCTCGACCGCGCCACGGGGGCGGTCGTCTGGCAACGCCGCGACCTTCCGTGCCGCCATTTCCGCGGCCCGGGCTCGTCGGTGGCGCTCTACAAGAACACCCTAATTCTCACGATGGACGGGGTGGACGTCCAATACCTTGCCGCGCTCGACCGGAAGACGGGCAAAACGGTGTGGATGACGGATCGAACCACCGACTTCGGCGATGTCGAGGCCGGAGGAAAGATCCGGGGCGACGGGGATTTTCGCAAGGCCTATTCCACGCCCGCGTTCGTAACCGTCGGGGGGCGTGTCCAATTGATCAGCCCCGGCGCAAAGGCCTGCTACGGCTACGACGCGGACTCCGGCAAGGAACTCTGGAAGGTCACTTATAAAGGATACTCCAACGCCGCGAGTCCGGTATTCATCGATGACAAGATGGCCATCATCAACACCGGCCTGGGCAAGGCTCATCTCCTCGGTGTCCGCCTCGATGACCAACTGACCGGCAACGTCACCCGCTCTCACGTCGAGTGGGACGTCATCAAGCGCATCCCCACGCTCTCGTCGCCGGTGGTGGTGGACGGTAAAATCTACGTAACTTCCGAACTGGGAGTCCTGAGCCGGATCGACCCGGCCAGCGGCAAAATCGAGGAATCCATTCCACTCAAAGGGAACTTCACCGCATCCGCTGTCCATGCCGACGGCCATCTCTACTGTCTCAGTGAGGACGGCGAAGCCATGGTCGTCCGCCTGGGTGTGCCGATGAAAATCGTGGCGACGAACAAGCTTGATGACGGCTTCATGGCGTCACCGGCCCTCGACGGAGACTCGCTTTACCTGCGAACCAAGTCCCACGTCTACCGGATCGGCGGGATGCCGTGAGAATTGCTAGCACCCTGAAAACCTTAATCTGACGGATGGGGATTTTTAAGGTCTTGAGAAAATGGCTTCCGGTGGGCGCGTAGGTTTAGAAAGCTCGACGCTTTCCCCCAATAGCTGCGTTGCGCGTCGAGTCGTGAATCTCGATTGCCTGCGCTCCTCTCCGGCCAAGCGGCGTGTGCCCTCCTCCTCAGTAGGGCATGGCATGGTGGCTTTCACTCCCTCCTTGCGCCTTGCTCTTGGAAAATATCGCCTTCGCCCAGCCGTCAGATTAAGGTTTTCAGACCACTAGCTCTTGATCGCAGCAAGGACATTGTGAGCCTTCCTGCTCACGACCCCTTTCACATTCTCGATCCAATCGGTGGGTTTTTCACCGGCGTCCCCGACATTCTCTTTTGCTAGGTTCCGGATTTTTTCAAAATCCCGGATCAACCCGTCTCTCGCAACCTCCAGTTTTTCTTCACTCTTTTCTTCCGCTAGCTCGAGGCGGATCCGAGCGATGGTACCGGCTACCTTCAGATGAATCCAACTGCAGTGAATCTTGTCACGGAGGGCTCTGATCTCAGCCTCGCCCAGCCTCTCGATACGTCCCACGGCATGCTTAATCCGACCGTAGCCGTGTTCGATTGCCTCTTCAATTTCCACTACCTTATCGGCTGTATCCATTTTCCCAAGGGCAAGCTGAACTTGCAACTCGTCGATAGCGGCTCGCAGGATACGTACATCACGCTGACCTTCACTGTCCAGATGTGGTTCCACCTCTTCAAGCCTGGAAGACGCGTGGTCTGTTTCTTCGCAGAGCTTTTTGATGCTGTCTGCATCGCTCATCAGGATTCCTTTCTCTACCGTGTCGAGGTAATAGCTGATCGTTACTATTTCAGTCATGATTTGATTTTTCATACCTGTAGAAATACGACTTACACCGAATTCCTGCTTCGCATAGATTGCCCAGATTTGCGCCCTGATTAGCTCGATGACTTAGGTGCTTCATTCATCTTTGCGGCGATCTTTCTCCTGGCTACTGTTTCCCTCGTTCTTCCTCACTTGCTCGTGGCGGAGTTGTCTCAGCTTGCGAAAGCTGATCAGCTTCTTGTTGCTCTCATCCCAGAGACGGAACGTGATTGATTTCAGACTACCGAAGAGTGTGAGCGGCTTAACCTCCGCAAACATCGGGTCAGAGCGGTGGCAGCGTTCCAGGTTGTAGTTCGGGATGCGGATGGGGATTTGACGCTTGATTCACGGATCAAGTATGAACCGCCATGGCTCCGGGTCATGGCATGGTTTGACGGATTCTGTGCGCTTATTGCAACCTCCAGGAAATAGCAATCGGCGCGATTGATTTTCGGTTCCCCGTGAAGATCCGTCACCGCTCAGTAGTGGGGATAGAATTCATCGTCATAGACAGGAACATGCAATTTGTAATGGGCATGGAGGAAGGCCACCAGATCGGCCATTTGCCTCACAGTCATTGTCTCATTGTATTCCGGCATCGGTGATACTGATTCCTCGCGTTCCGCCTCCTCGATCGTGGCGAGGTAATCAGGTGAGATCGCGTGTTGGGGTTGTATGATCGCGGTGACCAGCTCGCCGTATGATTTCACTTTCCTGACTTCGCCGCCGAGGGAGAACCGAACGCCGGACTTATCCGCGACCTCCGGGAGATTGACGCCCTCCACGCTATGGCACTGGTGGCAATTTAATTGGACGAAGGCTTCTTCCCCCCTCTCGGCATTTCCCTCTGGCAGTCGGAAGCCCCGGTTCTTTTTCGCTTCGAGTCTTTCTTCCTTTCCCCCGCAGGAAGTCAGAATCAGCGACATTCCCGCAAGGGACGTGAGTATGGTATATAGGATCGTTTTCATTGGTATTTTCCTTTCGGTTTCGAAATTCGTAGTTCCCGATCCGAGACGAATCCCGGTTGGGAACTGATTGGGATGGATCATCACCGATGATGTTGCCGCTTGCTCCGCATGCCTTGGCATTCTCTGGTCGGCGGTTGATCGATGGGAATTGTGCGGTCAAATGCTGCGTAGGTGAGATCAAGGGGAACGCAGACCCCGTTACGGAGGGAGTTAGGCTGTGGAGGTGAATTTCATGCGTCTTTCGTTGTTCGGGGGGATGATGGTTTTTCTGGGTTGCACGGCGGGGAGCGACTTACCACTAGGAACCCGTTTGGAAAATTCACGACCCTGCGTTGAGCGCTGGTGGCAAGGATCAGTCAGTGCTCGGCAAGAACTGCGGGGCGGAAGATGGGAATATCGGTTCCAATCAGGACAGAAACAAACCGGATAATCCAATGAGAGTAGAAATGAATGAATCCTTCAAGGAGACCATCGCGCGCCCTGACATGATTGCGGGGTGGCCGGGCATGGGAAACGTTGGCCTGAGAGCGGTAAGCTACATGCGGTCGGGCATGGGGGCGAAGGAGTTTGCCCGGATCGACATGAGCGATGAACTCATGCCCGAAGCGGTAAGTGTGAAAGATGGTCTCGTCCTGCGCCCGGATCTTCCCGAGACACGCCTGTTTTACGCTGCGGAGCCGTCGGTGATTTTCGTTGAGGGCGATGAGCAGCTTCGCGGACATGCAGCGCTTGCGCTTATGCGCGGCGTGCTTGATCTCGCCCGCGAATACGGAGTGCGGACGATCTACACAGCGGCAGCCTTCGCCATGCCGGTCAGTTGCACCCACGATCCCGTGATCTATGGGGTGGCGAATGAAATCCTGCTGAGGGATCGGCTCGGCCCCATGGGCGTGACCTTGTTGCAGGAGGGTCAGGTATCAGGAATGAACGGTGTCCTTCTAGGCTTAGCAAATGACTACCAGATCCCGGCGGCCTGCCTGATGGCGAGCATGCCCCAATACGCCCTCCGGCTCCCCAATCCCAAATCGTCCCGCGAAATTATCCGTTTTTTTGAGCGGGAGCTGGGTTGTGCGGTGAACATGACCGGCCTGAACAAGGCGGTGAGTGAGATGGAGGCCATCATGGGGGACATCGAAAGGCGCATTCTTGAGGCCATGTCAAAATTGGGCGAGGAGCAGATGCCGGGCATCCCGCAGGACACAACGGTTCTGGAGAGGAAAAGGAACAAGAACCCCGAGGGTGCGATGCTCAGGATTGAGCAACTCTTCGGGGAACTAGCCAAGCACAAGTCGAAGGAAAAGGCAGCCAAGCTCAAGGGGGAACTCGACCGCTGGAACCTCTATGACCTTTACGAGGATCGCTTCTTGGATCTCTTCAAGGACGGAGGGAACGAAGAGGAATGACTTTCTCCGGGCAGATGAAACGCAAGATGAACCCTTTCCGGTTTTTCGCTTTTCTCACGATAATACTGAGTTCATGCAGCGGCGTGATCTCTGTGAAAATGAATGGCGTTGCGGGCGTGGTTCAGGGGATCACGTTCGCTGCGGACGATGGGAAGATCTACGTCCCGCTGGATGAAGCCGAGCAACGTCTCAACTTCCGAATCGCGTCCCCGCACAAACGCAAGACCTCGCGAAAGCTGACCGATGGAACCCCGCTCATTTCATTGGAGGAACTTGTGGACGGCGGAATAAAGGTGGCACGAGCGGAAGACGGCAAGAGCGCCAGCGTGAGTCATTTCATCCACGGTTTTGATATGCTTGTCGGGGCGAAACGCTCGGAGGTCGATCTGGCCGAGCAGCGCCTGCGTGCATGGCAGGGTGAGCGCCTCGTTATGGAAACCCATGTCAGTTCCGGGAGAAACGGAAGGACTCCAAGTGGCAACTTTCGTGCAGGCCCCTACAAGTCCCGTATGCACTATTCAAAGCTCTACGACAACGCCCCGATGCCATGGAGCGTGCAGGTGAACGGGAATGTGTTCATCCATGGTTTTTCCTCGGTGCCGGACTATCCGGCCTCGCACGGATGCATCCGGGTTCCTCTCAATGAAGGCAATCCGGCGCGATTTTTCTATGAGTGGATCGATGTGGGAACTCCGGTGAGGATCCGTGATTGAGCACCAATCCAGCGGATTCAAAATCCCTTTCACCCATTGGCATCCACCGTTCGTCTCCGCGCGGTGTTTACCGGCTTCTTATGTCGGAAATCCGGAAATCACAGTCCCGTGGGATAAGTCTCGGGCAACTCATCTTTGTCCCACTCGCTGACGCGCTCAAGGGGCTCCAATGCACGCGTTTCATCCAGATGGATCATCGCGTCGAACTGCTGCGGCAGCGAAGCGCTGAAATAGTGGCTTCCGCGCTCGGTCTCAGGACGGTAGATCACGCCGATCGCCCGCTGGAGCCGCTCCTGTGCGAGGGATTTCGCCGCCTCGCCGCCGTTCCGGAGATCGAGCCAGAAATCGCCACGGCCGGTATCGTGGAAAAGCGCCTCGTAGCTACCCGGCAACGCCGGCCTCACCTGTCGGCACTCGGCCGGATCGCCCCAGTTTCGGGCCGCGGTTACCGTCCCCGAGTAGGTGCTGAAACCGATGTTGAAAACCCGCGACCCGAACCTCTCACGCATCAGCTGTCCGACGTTCCACTCGCCGCGGCGAGACATTTCCGTCGCCCGCGCGTCGCCGAGATGGGAGTTGTGCGCCCATACGACCATTTTTCCCCCGTCGCTTCCAAAATGTTGTTTCAGCGCGGCGAGCGTCTCGGTCATGTGCTCGTCGCGGAGATTCCATGAACCGCGCCGCCCTATGAACATGGACCGATAGTATTGCTCCGCGTTGACCACCAGCCTGGCATTCTGCTCGGCATAGAAAAATTCGTCCTCTGCGGCCTCCCCGTCCCTCAGCACCAGCTCCATGTATCGTTCGCGGAGTTCCATGAGCTGGGTTACGACCTCCCCTTCGCAAGGCTCGGCTCGTCCGCTAGAGGTCATGTAGCCGTAATGCTGCGGATCGCCACCGAAGTGATCAAAGCAGCTGTAGCGTGCGCGCGCCCGCACGTATGCCGACGGATCGACATCGCGGAGATAGTCGAGCACCGCATCCATCGAGGTGTGCATGCTGTACAAATCCATGCCGAATATGCCTGCGGTTTCCCGTCTGCCGATTCCCGAGTTCCAGCCCTTCATCCAATCGACGAATTCCTCCATCACCGTGTTCCGCCACATCCAGATCGGGAAGCGCCGGAATCCGCCGAGCGCCTCGTTCGCGCTGCGATCGGCACCGCGCCCGCTCACATACCGGTTCACCCGCAGGGCGTCCGGCCAGTCGGCCTCCAAGGCGACGATGCGGAAGCCTTTCTCGGCAACCAGCCGCCGGGTCAGCGCCTCACGCACGGAGTAGAAATCGTGGGTGCCGTGCGAGGCCTCGCCGATCATTACGATTTCCGAGTCACCGATACCCTCGAGCAATTCATCATAGCCGTCAGCGAGCGGTTTCGCCGCTGCGGCGACGACCGAAGGTGCGGAAGGTATGTAGCCGGCAAACATGATGGTTCAGGGATTCAATATGTCAGAATCCGCGACTGCGAAATATCTTCCAAGGCATCGCCTACCATTTCGTTGTCTCCGCCCTTCACGCAAATGTCACCTAGCGAGACGATGCCGGTAAGCTTCTTGTCGCGGTTCAGGACGATCAGGCGGCGAACCTGTTTTTCGGCCATCAGATCCGCAGCTTTGCGAACATCCTGGTCATCAAAGCAATAGATGACGGTAGGGGTCATCACGTCTTCCACGGGGCTGGTGGCGGTGTCCAGTCCTCCGGCAACAGCGCGGATGACGATGTCGCGGTCGGTGAGTATTCCTTGGAGGCGCTGTCCGTCCCCGATGGGAATGAAGCCCGCATCCAGCTCGCGCATCGTGCAGGCGGCGTCTTCCACGGAGGTTTCAGGGCGGATCCACTCAGGATCATGCGTCATGATTTCAGCTATTTTCATATTTTTCGTGTGTTTGTTGTTATGGTTCGGTTCAAAAAAAGGGGGGTATGTTCGGGATTCTATGCACCGAGCAGGGATCTGACCTGCTCGTCGCTTGTTTCTGAAAAGTCATCGTACCATCGGCCTACCGATCTGAAATATTCCGGTTCAAGCACAATGAATACCTCATCGGCTTTTTCGCGAAGACGCTCGGCCGTAACAGAAGCTGCAACAGGTGCGGCTACCACGATCCGTCCCACGCGTTGGCTGCGAAGGAGACTGATCGCCGCCATCATGGTCGAACCGGTAGCGATACCGTCGTCCACAAGGATCACCCTGCGGCCTGAAAGATCATGGGCGGGACGATCCCCGCGATAGAGCTCCTCCCTACGGCGCAGTTCTGAAATCTCGCGCCCGACCACGGCTTCCACCTGATCCTCGCCCAGGCCAATCCTGGTGATCAGATCCCGGTCAAGAACCTTGATTCCGCCGCCGGCGATCGCCCCCATCGCCACTTCCTCGGCGCCAGGCACGCCGATCTTTCTGACGACGAGAACATCAAAGGGAAGTCCCCACGCTCTGGCGATTTCAGCGGCCACGGGCACGCCTCCGCGAGGCAATGCCAGTATGACAGGATCGCTGTCTTTCATGGACTCAGGCATGATACTCGCCAGTTTCCGCCCGGCGTCCGCGCGGTCATGGAATGTATGGGTTTTCATCATAGCAGTGGATCGAGGTGAAGTTTGAACCAGGACGCCGCGAGTTCGGCCACCTCCTCCAGTTTTCCCGGTTCCTCGAACAGATGTGATGCGCCTTCGACGATTGAAATCCGCTTTTCGCAGCGAAGGCGGTCGTATGTCTCTTTGTTCCAGCGGATGACCATATAATCCAGACCGCCGCCGATGAGCAGAGTGGCGGCCCGCACATTCTCCACCTCGGTTCCGGCGAGATCGGTTCTCCCGCCGCGTGAGACGATCGCCCCGATGGAGGGATCGTCGGTGGCGGCAGCGAGGGCTGCGGCGGCACCGGTGCTCGACCCGAAGTAGCCGATGCCCAAGCCGTCAAGCGAGGGTTCCTCCCGGACCCAACGGGTCGCGTCACGCAGCCGGCCTGCCAAAAACGGGATGTTGAAGCGCAGCTCGCCGGTGGATGCTTCCGCCTCCGCCTCCCAGGGTGTCAGCAGGTCGAACAGCAAAGTCGCCAGTCCGAGGACATTGATCTGCTCCGCGACGAAACGGTTCCGGCTGCTGCGTCGGCTGCTCCCGCTGCCATGCGCGAACACGACGATGCCCCGCGCTCCGTATGGCACGGTGAGATCACCTTCGAGCCGGGTCTCCCCGCAAGGAATCAGGACTTCGCGGAATCGGGAAGACGTGGCTGCCTGGTTGATGTATGGGTTCATTGCCTGGGTGATTGCCCCTCGGAGTTGCGCACAGGTCAGTGATCAAGCAGTGGCTTCAATTCCTCGGGGAGTGTCCGGCGGAGATCTTCGATCTCGCCTTCGGAAACAAATTCCTTGATGACGCGGAAGACAGCATGAATCGCGAGATAGCATCCTTCCTGGCTGGTGAAGTCATCGTGACCGGCGGCGCGGCATTGCTTATGCACCTCTTCGACAAAGTCATCCAAGTGGCGCACTTTGGCTTTCTTGCCGGAGACTTTCCAGCCATCGATGTAGATCGCCTTGATGAACATCGGCAGTTGGCTGATGAACTGCACGGACTCCTCGGCGGTGGATTGATCACGCAGGACATGGAGGGTGGCGCGCAGGATGACCCCTGCGGCGGAGATGTCTTTTTCGTCCCCAAGCTCTGTGGCGACTTTCTTGACAAAGGCCTGCCCACTGCGGGCGTATTTTTCAAAATTCATGCTCATAGCTGTAGGAACCCTAAATTACACGGGCACCGGATGCTGCGCGGATTTTGCGGAAGACTACCCTGCAGTTGCGAGCGGTTCATGCGCGGGAATCCGGGCTACTCTCCGGCATGGGATGCGCAGTCATTCCAAGCAACTTCCCCCCTGTTCCTTCGGTTCAAAATGAAGAGCGTGCCATTGAGAAGCGCTATCATTGCCAATAGCGCGAGCAGGAGCAGTTCGGGCGTGTGTGATTCACCCGTGCTACGTAGATGAATCCCGCCACTGTTGCGGAGCGTGTGACAAGCCGTGCGTAGTTTTTTTGCGGGTGGGAGGATATGAACGGTGCGTATGACACCGCTTTTTCCAGAACTTGAAGATGAGTCACACAGGATGAGCGTTTGTCTTGGGCGGATACCCGAGATGTGGAACAGAAACGTCCACTATTTTGGCAATGTTCGTGAAATGTTTTTTGGAAACGAACAGCAGGTGGGGGAACTGGAGCGCCGGGTCGGAGGGGTTGAGTCACACGGAGGACGCCTTCTTCCCATTTTGAATCTCATGTATCGGGGCAGAGGTGAGAATACCCTCTATCTCGAGAAGATGCCTGATCTCATCTTGAATGAATATTTTCAAGATCTCAGGCTCTCGCTACCCAAGGTCGATATTCTTCCACAAAATCTTTACCATGATCCTCTGACCTTGATTAGAAAAGTAGAGAGGGATTTGCCAGAATGGATTGATGGCTATGTCACTGATGCAGTTCTTGATGAGTTATCCGTGAAGGCGGGCGTACCCACGGTCACTACCTATCATGCAAGTCGGCTCGGGAATCACAAGGGTGCGCTACATCGGCATCTGGAATTACGGGGAATTCCGGTGTTCCCTACCTACTATGCCAGCCATCCCGGAGAGGTGGACGGCTGTCTTGATCGTCTTCAGGCACAAGCTTTCCAGTCAGCTGCAGTCAAGTCTGTGATCGGAGCTTCGGGGGTAGGCTTGCAAAGGATCTCGACGACTCCGGGCGAGCGAGTATCTATTGATGAGAGTTATTTCTTCGAGGGGTCATGTATGGTGCAGGGTTGGCTGGATACAAGTCGCCCAGAGGTGGAGGAAGTTCTCTCTCCCAGTGTGCAGGTTTTTCTCAAAGAGAATGTGGTTTCACTCTTCGATATCACCGAGCAATTTCTCAGTGCGGCGAGTCTTTTTAAAGGGAACGAATGTCCGCCTTCCTATCTTGAATGGCCGGATCATGCGGGCATTCGACAAGAGTTGATTCGACAAGCGGAAATAGTCGCAGCATGGCTCCATGAGGTGGGGGTTCGAGGGGCGGCCAGTATCGACTTCCTCGTTGCCCGCGGAGAGAAGGATTTCACCGTCTATGTCTGTGAGGCCAATGCTCGGGTCACGGGGGCGACCTACCCATCTCTACTCGCGAGACATTTTCATGAAGGTGGTGCCTGGGTGATGCGGAATTTGAAGTTCCAGCATCCTGTGCCGACAGCGCAGCTCCTCAGTATCCTCAATACTCATCGCTACCTTTATGAACTGGGGATGGAGCGCGGGTTGATGCCCTATAATCTCTACACCTGTGATCAGGGCAGGGTGGAGCAGGGGCAGTTCCTGGTGATAGCTCCAGAGATCATGACTTGTAAAGGGCTCCTCCTTGAAGCTGAGCGAGATATTCCCATCGACTGGGAATATGAGCGGGCTTGAACGGTGCTGTAATTATTTCTGCAATTTCGTTCCAGCAACGGTCGCGACTTTTGCAAAATAGTTCGCTCCGATAGTGAGCGCTTCTTCATCGAAGTCGAATTCACTTGAGTGAAGTGGGTGAACCTCTTTGTTCGGTGAGTGAGAGCCGATGCGGATGTAGCTGCTGGGGACCTTTTGGGCGTAGTAGGCGAAGTCTTCTGCGCCGAGGCTGGCATAGTCCATGGCCCAGACTTTCGCTTCGCCTACGATGTATATGGCGGCCTCGCGAGAGAGAGCGACGGCTTCAGGCTTGTTGACGAGAGCTGGGGTGCCGGGTTCGATATCAGTATCGACCTGTGCGCCATGGAGTTGGCCGATGTTACTGGCGATCCGTTCGATCGCGTTCTTTAGATATTCTCGCAGTTCTCGGTCATGGCAACGGATAGTCCCTTCCATGATGCAGGTTCTGGCAATGATGTTATGAGCACTCCCGGCGTGAAATTTTCCCACGGTGATGACGGAGGGATGAGAGGGATTAACCTCACGTGATATGATGGTCTGAATGGTCATCACCAAAAGGGATCCGACCACAACGGCATCGGTGGCTTCGTGCGGACGGGCGGCGTGACCTCCGCCGTTGGTATGGATACGGATGGTGAAGCGGTCGCTGGAGGCATTGACCGCTCCGTCAGTAGCGACAATAGAGCCGACGGGGTAGTGAGGATCGAGATGAGCACCGAAGGCCATGGCGACCTTATGGAGAGCGCCCGCCTCGATCATTGCTTTCGCCCCTTGGCCGAGTTCCTCGGCAGGCTGGAACAAGAGGCGGACGGGAAGCGGCGGCTGGCTAGTTTCACTGAGTAGGGCCGCTGCTCCCAGAAGAATGGTGGTGTGTCCATCGTGTCCACAGGCGTGCATTTTCCCCGGATACCGGGAGGCAAATGAAAGACCTGTTTCCTCTTGAATGGGAAGGGCATCCATATCGGCACGAAGTGCAATGACCGGACCGTCCACCTCGCCTGGAAGATCTGCAATCACTCCAGTCCCAGCCACACGTCGGTGTGAGATTTTAAATTTGTCGAGGAAAGCTTCGACTGTTTCGGCAGTGTGCTTTTCCTGCCACCCGAGTTCAGGATATTGGTGAATGAGCCTCCGGGCCGTGATGAGTTTCCCTTTCAATCTACGGTTCATGATGGGTGGATGATTCAGGAGATCTGGAAAAACAGCTCATCGAGTCTTGTGAAGAGATGGGCATATATTGCGCAGAGGTCGAGGAGACTTCCGTTCATTTTCAAATTCCCGAAAAACCGGATTAGAGAATCCCACCGGTGTAACCCCTGCATTTATTATGCTCTTCTTAATCCGCCGATTTAGACAGAAGAGCGTTAAAGCAAGAAAGCCGAGGATTCCCACTAGCGCGAGCAGGAGCAGTTCAGGTCGTGTTTGATCCACCCAGGCACCGTAAAGGAGTCCAGCCAGCGTGCTGAACAGTGCGATCAAGCCGACATAAGTCATGGCCTTGCGCCGCCCGATGATGGAAACGGTGATGATTTCCTTCGGAATCAATGCGGTCATGGCACCGGCGATGAGAAAGGCCGGGAGCAGACACAGAAGGACATGCGCCGCGAGGTAAGAAGCGAGATTCCGGAATCCGCTTCCCAGCAGGTTCATCACAAGGTCGATCATCGCATTCATGTGACTCACCTGTCAGCAAGGTGTGCCCGGACCATCCGGGTCAGATCCTTCATGGAGGGAATGCTTCCGCTGCAGACACACTCTTCATTGATGATCAGGGCGGGCGTGGACATGACCCCGTATTCGAGATAGCGAGTCGGATCGGTGACTTTTGTCACCTCCGCCTCCACGCCCAGCTCATCAATCACCTTGCGGGTTAGCTGCTCCAGCTGTTTACAATTCGCACATCCCGAACCAAGAATCTTGATTGTCTGCATTGGGTAACGATGACATTTGGAATTGAATATTGCCCTGCATCGATTGCAGAGCACTGTGTGTCCTCTGCGCCAGCCCAGGGATCCGGTGCGCAGCCTTCAGCTTGATCGATCTGGCCTCAAGCAGGAAGAATTCGACTCTCTGCATCCGCCACATTCTGCCTAGCGCGGATTGCGCTATCCGGGGTGAGGGAGATCGAATCGATCCCCTGCTCCACGAGAAATTCGACGTAGTCGGGGTAGTCACTGGGGGCTTGGCCGCAGATCCCGACGGGAGTGTTGGTTTGGTGGGCGGTTTTGATGAGCTGGGCAATCATCGATTTCACGGCTGGGTTGCGTTCGTCAAAGAGATGAGACAAACGGTCGGAGTCCCGGTCGCAGCCAAGGACGAGCTGGGTGAGGTCGTTCGAACCGATGGAAAATCCATCGAAGCGTTTTGCAAAATCCGCGGCGACGATGATGTTGCTGGGGATCTCCGCCATCACATAAATTTTGAGGCCTTTTGATGCCCGGGCGAGACCATTTTCCGCCATGACCTTGAGGACATTGTCGGCTTCTTCCAGTGTGCGGCAGAACGGAATCATGACGACGATGTTGGTGAGTCCCATGTCCTCACGAGCCTTCCTGATGGCGGCACATTCGAGGTCGAAACCCGGGCGGTAGGCTTCGCTGTAATATCGCGAGGCTCCCCGGAATCCAATCATGGGATTTTCCTCTTCAGGTTCGAACTGCGCCCCACCCAGCAAATGGGCGTATTCATTGGTTTTGAAATCGCTCATGCGGACGACGACAGGATTCGGGTAATGGGGCGCGGCGATGGTGGCGATCCCGGAAGCGAGGGTTTCGATGAAATAGTCGGCATGGCTCGCGTGGTTTTTCGTGAGCCGGGTGACCTCCTCTTTGACTGATTGATCCGTCAGCTCGTCAAAGCGGGCGAGGGCCATGGGATGGACTTTGATGGCGGTGTTGATGATGAATTCCATGCGGGCGAGGCCGATGCCATCGGAGGGCAGACACCACCAGTGCATCGCGGCTTCCGGGCTGGCGATGTTAAGCATGATCTTGGTGCGAGTCGGTGGGACATCGGAGAGTAACGTTTCGGTTTCATCGAAAGGAAGCAGCCCCGGATATACCTTACCCTCCTGGCCCACCGAGCAATCCACCGTAACAGGATTCCCGGTCGCGAGCTTCCGGGTGGCATCGCCAGTGCCGATGACCGCCGGGACATCAATCTCACGGCTGACGATGGCGGCGTGGCTGGTACGTCCGCCATGATCGGTGATGATGGCCGCCGCTTTGCGCATGAGCGGAACCCAATCGGGATCGGTTTGTTCGGCGACGAGAATTTGCCCTTCCTGGAAATCTCCGGCATCTGCGAGGCTTTTCAGAACGACCGCAGAACCGCTGGCGATCCGGCTGCCGATCGCCAAACCCTCAACCACGGCGGCGGGAGTTTCTCCCTGGATTTGGTAGCTCCGGATGCTCATGGCGTCCTTCTGGGATTGCACGGTTTCAGGGCGCGCCTGAACAATGAAAATGCCCTGAGTTTCGCCATCGAGCGCCCATTCGATGTCCATGGCGCGTCCGTAATGTTGCTCGATCTCTACCGCCCAGCGGGCGAGCTGCAGAACCTGCGCATCCGTGATGCAGTAGCGGGAACGGTCTTCCTCCGGGGTCTTGACCGTGCTTACCCGGTCGCTTCCTTCCGCACCGTAGATCATCTGGATTTCCTTGGTGCCGAGCTTGCGCTGGATGATGGGGGTGAATTCGGATTGCTTGAGGCAGGGCTTGAAGATCCGGAACTCGTCGGGAGTAACAGCTCCCTGCACGATGGTCTCACCCAGTCCGTAGGCGGCATTGATCACGATGATATTGGGAAATCCCGTCTCAGTATCGATCGTGAACATCACGCCGGAGCAGCCTTTGTCCGAGCGGATCATTTTTTGCACACCTACAGAAAGCGCGACGGAGGTGTGGCCGAAGCCCTTTTGCTCGCGGTAGCTGATCGCCCGTTCCGTGAAAAGTGATGAGAAACAGGTGATGATGGTGCCAAGCAAATCCGCCTCGCCGGAGACATTGAGGAAACTTTCCTGCTGCCCGGCGAAGCTGGCATCCGGGAGGTCTTCCGCGGTGGCGCTACTTCTGACCGCGACATCCGTGGCTACCTTACCGTATTGGTTGGAAAGCGCGGCGTAGCCTACCTTGATCTCTTGCGCGAGAGCTTCGGGAAATTGGGTATCCTTGAAGAGCGCGCGAATCCCGCGTGAAGTGTCCGAAAGCGAGATGCGGCCACCTCCATTGTCGTCGAGAAACCTCGCGATGGGAGCATCGAGTTCATTGTAAGTGAGAAATGAGCGGTAGGCTTCCGCAGTCACGGCGAAACCATCCGGGACACCGATACCCTTCGGACGGAGCGCGCTGACAAGCTCACCGAGCGAGGCGTTTTTCCCTCCCGCTATAGCCACGTCTGCATTGGTGAGATCCTCAAACCAGCGGACGAATTGGGTTTCCGAACGGGTCTCAGTGAGTGTTGGATTTTTCATGATTGATGAGGGAGCTAGGTACCCGGAGTGATGAGCACTTTCAGCACACCATCCTCACGATTTCCGAAAATCTCGTAACCTTGATTAATATCCTCCAGTGAGAATTTGTGAGTCATCAGCATGGTTGGATCGAAGCGGCCGGACTGCACCACGTTGATGAGTCGCCGCATGCGTTCTTTTCCGCCGGGGCAGAGTGTGGTGACGATGCGATGATCTCCCAGACCGGCCGCTATTGATTCATACGGGAGTTCGAGCTTTCCGGAATACACGCCAAGGCTTGAGAGGGTTCCTCCGGGACGCAGGCAGCGCAGGCAGGACTCGAAGGTCTGCTGCGTGCCGAGCGCTTCGATCGCCACATCAACCCCTCCACCGGTAAGCTTCAGGACTTCCTCGACGACGTCGCATTCGTGGTAGTTGAGGGTGATGTCCGCCCCCATTCTTTTCGACATGGCGAGGCGGTTCTCATCGCCATCCACCCCGATGATCAACGAGGCGCCAATCAGCTTCGCACCCACAGTGGAGCACAATCCGATCGGGCCTTGCGCGAAGACCACCACCGTATCGCCGATGCGGATGCCGCCACTTTCCGCTCCGCCGAATCCGGTTGAGGCGATGTCTGCGAGCAGCACGACCTGCTCGTCGGTGACTTCATCGGGGATCTTGGCGAGGTTTGCCTGGGCGTATGGCACGAGCAGATATTCCGCCTGCGCACCGTTGATGGTATTCCCAAAGCGCCATCCTCCTATCGCCTGACAGCCGGAGCCATGGCCACACTGGGAATGCTGGCCGGAAAGACAGGCGCGGCATTGGCCGCAGGGCGTGATGGCTCCGACAAGGACGCGGTCGCCGATGTTGTAACCGGTGACGCCGGCACCAAGTTCCTCGATCACTCCCACCGGTTCATGGCCGATGATCAGGCCGGGCTCCACGGGATACTCTCCACGGACGATATGTAGATCGGTTCCGCATATCGTGGTGGCGGTGATTTTCAAGACAGCCTCTCCGGGACCGGCGGAGGGTTTCGGAACGGAGTCAACGCGGATGTCGTTCACTCCATGGAAGACGGTGGCGAGCATGGTTTGCATGATGATTGATTGAGTGGGTTGGTGGTTTTTCTAAAAGTCCATCCTCCGCCGCGCGGGAAAAAGTGGCTACCTGTTCCGTGTTCTGGGCTGTGCGGCTATTGCGAAGATGATCACATCAACCGTTGCACCGCCGATTCCACCACCACTTATGCAGCTCCATGGTCGGCACGATCAGCAGCGCGAGTGCCGCAAGAACCGCCCAGGAAGAAAGCGAGACCGGTGCGGTGCCAAGCATGCCCTGCATAAAGGGAACATGCATCGCCATGACGTGGATGAGAAATGCGGATGCCGCTGCGGCCAGCAGCAAAGGACTGCGGAAAGGTGAAATAAGGAATGCGGAGCGGGTCTCGGAGCGGCAGTTTCCAATATGGAAATTCTCGAAAAGCACCATCATCAGGAGCAGGGCGTTTCGCGCATCAGCAGTGGCCCAGTCCTCGCGGATCATCCAGTGGAATGCCCCGAATCCGATCCCGCCGAACACCAGCGCGGAGACCACGGTGCGCTCGATCATCAGGCGGTTGAAGACGGGTTCACCGGGGGTGCGAGGTTTTCTTTTCAGGACATCCCCTTCACCTGGCTCGAAGGCGAGGGCGACGTCCTGGATACCGTTGGTCACAAGGTTGAGCCAGAGGATCTGAACAGGGAGAAGCGGGAGCGGAAGTCCCGTAGTGATGGCCAGCCCCATCAGGACGAGCTCCGCAGCACCGGTGGAAATCAGCAGAAAAATGACCTTCCGGATGTTGTCGTAGGCGATCCTGCCCTCCTCGATGCCCGCGACAATGGTTGTGAAATCATCATCGCTGATGACCATGTCCGCCGCTTCCCGGGCGACGTCGGTTCCGCTTTTTCCCATCGCCACGCCGATGTTCGCATTCCGCAATGCCGGCGCATCGTTGACACCATCTCCCGTGACGGCGACGAACTGCCCGGCACGGCGAGCCGCTTCCACGATCTCAAGTTTCTGCCGTGGCGCGACCCTTGCAAAGACCCGCACTTCCGCGATCAGGGCTTCGAGTTCGGCATCGGTTTTCCCGATCATCTCAGGGCCGGCGAGCACCTGTTCCTCCGTTTCCGCGAGATCGAGTTCACGGGCGATCGCCAATGCCGTGGCGCGGTGGTCGCCGGTGATCATTGTTACGGAAACACCGGCACCACGGGCGGTGCAGATCGCCTCTCGCGCACCCGCTCGCAATGGATCGAGCATTCCCACGAAACCCAGGAAAGTAAGATTTTCCGGCTCGGCGGGTGTGGTCGAGGAATCCATTCCTCCGTTCACATTTCCCGAGGCGATGGCGATGACCCGCAATCCGCGGCTCGCCATTTCGATTGCCTGGTTCTCCAACTCCCGGCTACGACCGGTATCTTCACACATCGCGAGCACTCGCTCCGGCGCCCCCTTGACGAATGATTTCACGCCGCCATCAACGGAATTGAACGTCGCCGCATACTGCCGCTCGGGTTCGAAAGGGATGTCATTGATCTGCGGGTTGGCATCCAGCGAGGACTCCTTTCGCAAGCCGATCTTGTGGCCGAGACAAAGCAGGGCGATGTCCACCGCGTCGCCACGCCATTCCCATGTGCCATCGCGATGGTGAAGGATGGCTTCGTTGCACAGTATACCGGACATCGCCAGATCATCGAGACCTGCGAGCTTGCCGTGAACCACTGGCTCTCCGCCAAATAGGATTTCACCCTCGGGGATGAACCCCTCCCCTGTCGTTCCCAAAGTCTCACCGCTTACCAATCTGATCTCACGCACCGTCAGCTCGTTCACGGTCAGCGTGCCGGTCTTGTCCGTCGCGATCAGGGTGCAGCTTCCCAATCCCTCGACAGCAGTGAGCTTGCGGACGATGACCCCGCGTTTCGACATCCGCGTGACGGCGATGGCGAGAGCCACGGTCATCGCCACAGGGAGTCCCTCGGGAATTACGGAAACGGCCAGTGCCACCGCGAAGAGAAACATCTCGGCCGGAGGGAGACCGCCAAGCAGAACTCCCAGCCCGCCTGTGAAAACCGCGAGAACCAAAGTCACGACCGCAATCGCCTTGGTGAAGCGCTCCATCCTCCCGATCAGGGGCGGCTTCCCGCCATCGGATGCGACGACATCCAACGCGATCTGACCCACGTGGGTGGCGATGCCGGTGGCCACAACGATTCCCTTGGCCCGGCCAAGGGTTACGGTTGATCCGGCGAAAGCCATGCACAGGCGGTCGCCGACCGGATCGTTCCCGGCACCGATCGCTGCGGGATCCTTGGTGGAAGGGAGGGACTCACCGGTTAGGAGTGATTCGTCAATTTCCAGTCCGTGTGCGGACAGCAAGCGCAGGTCTGCCGGGACGCGATTTCCGGATTCCAGCCAGACCACATCACCCGGCACTAGGTCTTCGGCCGAAAGATCCCTGACATCATTACCCCGGGAAACCGCCGCTTGGATTTTCAATAGCTTCTTGAGCGCATCGCTGCTCCTTTCCGCCTTCCATTCCTGATAGCTACCGATCGCGGCATTGATGACAAGGACGGCGAGGATGAAGCCCGCGTCCTTCACATCGCCGATGAATACGGACACGACCGCAGCGACCCCGAGGATGTAGATGAGGGGACTGGCGAACTGGCGCAGGACAAATTTCCAAGGAGCCGTGGGTAGCTTTTCGGGAAGACGGTTCGGGCCATATTCATTGAGCCGCGAGGCGGCCTCGTCTTCGGTGAGCCCGCCATCGGTAGAATTCAAGGCGGCTAGCACATCGGGTAAATGCAGAGCGTGCCACGGTTTGTTTTCCTGTTTGTGAAAGTCCATCCGACTCAAGTTATTGTATGGCGGCGCGAGGTTTATCGGACTTGCTTGCCAAACCCTTCGAGCTGCTTGTCGAACTCCGAGGGATCGCTTTTAACGGCGAGTATATATTTCAGCACAGCCGCCTGTTCCTTGTCGGTGATATTGGAATTCCACGCCATCCTCGGTGTCGCCACGTGCCAAGTTTCGCTTGAAACATCATCCGGAAAAACATGTTCGTGGCACTTTCCACATTCGCGCACCCAGACGCCGAAGCCGATGTGGAGTTCCTTCAGAGACGTGCCGGATTTTTTCGCGAGTACATCGGATGGCACGATGAGGATGCGTTGTTCAACTGGCTCATCTTTCGGAGTGGTGAAGCAAGCGACAAGCGCCGTTACATAGGTGAGCATTCCAAAATAAATGTATTTCATGGCAGCCATCCATGATGGTGAAATTCCCGACTGGAAGCCAACTGCCCATTGTCAGCAACTATGCAAGGATTGCGATTTACTCAATGATTCCGCTTCGGATGTCCGGCGGAGATGAGAGTGCCTCGAATCCGGAGATGAGATCAAAAAGTTCCTCGTCGATAACTTTTTGACGCTGACGGTTGAAATCAAGCCGGAGTGCCTGCTGCCGTTCCTCGATATTTTTCTCGGCGAGCTGCATGGCGCTCAGGCGGGCGGCATGTTCTGCCGCACAGGATTCGGCGCATGCTTGGGAGATCGAGGTGAAGAGATGCTCATGAATCAGGGAGGTGGTGTCCTGCGGACATGGCTTTCATGGTTCGGATCACAGTGCGAAGATCGCCGGTATTCTTGATCCTGCGGCGCAGGTTGATGAGAGTATCTCCCATGGCGCTAGAAGTTACTGAGGGCTTTTTGCTTTCCCGGAGAACGCTCTCCAGATCCTCATTGGTGATGAAATCCGAAGCGAGAAGAATGGTATGGATAGCCGGAACGGAATTGTCGAACTGGCAGTCCACAACGCTTCCCCGAACCGATGCGACCCTTCCGTGAGCCTGGGGTTTATCCGGACAGATCATGACCGGTTCAGCATATGATTACGAAGGAAAATGGCTTCGCGCGGCTTGCCGGATTCTATGTAACGATTGTGTGTCAGTACATTCCTGCTCAAAGGAAATTTCGGATACAGAACGAAGTATACGTATAGGGAATTACTTTAGAAGCCGGCAAGAATGCCTCCCAATATACGAGGAGGAATTATTCCCTACGATAGTCATCGCTATTGAAAAATCTCGAAACAACTAAAACGATGAACGCTGCCATAGAAAACCGTCCCTCCGCCCCCCAAAGGATGACGTCCGAAGAGTCCCCGCAATCGATGATCGCGAGACTCCGGAACTCGGAGATCTTCCGGAGTTATCGGAAGATATTTCAAAATTCGACCGGGCTTCCTTTGGATCTTCGCCCTGTCAATTCCCGTTTGCAAAATGGGGATCAAGACGAGGCGGGAGGGAACCGGTTTTGCCAGATACTGAATGGTGGAACGGAGAAATGCAGCCAATGCGTTGAGGCGCAAGGCTGTCTCTCCTCCAACGGGAAACAGGGCATACAATCGGTCCGCTGCTTCGCGAATATGGTGGAGACCGTGGTTCCGATAACGTTTGGTGCCCAGGTGATTGCGCAGCTAGCTACGGGTCAGATTTCCCATCAGAAGCTGACGAGGGAAAACTTCGACAAATTCATAGGAACCCTTGGAGAGGATACGTTGGAGGATGTGAACTTGGAACGGGCATACTTGGAGACTTCGGTGGTCAGCGAGGAAAAATACCGCGCGATGGTGACATTGCTGGCGGCATTTTCACTACAGCTCAGCCAGCTAGCCGGTCAGATCGTTCTTGAATTGCGCCACGAGAAGAACGATCCCATTGCCTGCGCAAAGGACTACATAGATGAAAATCTCTGTGAAACCATCATTCTGGACGAAGTGGCTTCCGAGATCCATATGAGCCGCTTTTATCTTTGCCGTAGATTTAAGGAGTCCACTGGCATGACCCTGACCGAGTATGTGTCCAACCGCAGGGTGGAAATGGCGAAGGAAATGCTGGAGAACACATCGCTGCGTGTGGCGGACATCGCCTTCGAGGTCGGCTTCCAATCCCTTTCCCAGTTCAATCGAACGTTCCATAGGGTTGCCCAGAATACTCCAACCCAATTCAGAAGAGTGGTCAACGCAGCCTAGGCGCCCCCTTTTGGCTGAGAGGTTGCTGCAGCAATCGCCACACAGTTTCGGACAATATCAGATAAGATTTTTTCAGCCATCCAATCCAATCTGAGAGCGCTATGAGACCACTGAACAAAATTCTCGTAGGCGTCGATTTTTCCGAAGCCTCCAAAGCAGCACTGGTCGAAGCCGACTACATAGCCCTGTGGGAAGGAGGCGAACTGCACGTCGTGCACGTGATCGCCATCGATGAAGCTGACTCCATATTGAAGATGGCGGCACCCGGTGAAGAGGTATTCGAGGGTATGCTTGAAAAGTTAAAAACCTTCACGGAAGAGGCGACCAATCTCTGCGAGAAAAGGGTTTATCACGTATGTGTCGGGAATCCATTCGAGCAGATGATGGCGCTGCTTGAAACCACAAGTTCCGATCTTCTGGTGGTGGGATCCCACGGCGGCGGTGACAAATCCAACCATGTGGGCGCGATCGCGAGCAAGTGTGTGCGCCGCTCGGAGGTGCCCGTGCTGCTGGTGAGGAGGCAGCACGATGTCGGCTACAAGAAGCTGGTGGTTTGTGTGGATTTTTCCGGTGCGTCAAAGGAAGCGGTGGAATACGCGGCCGAAATCGCATGCAATGAAAACGCCAAGCTCCATATCCTCCACGTTTGGTGCGATCCATGGGGGGCTTACGCGTTCCCTGTCGAGGGACTGAATCACTTCATGATCGAGAGGCAACTGGAGGAGGCAAAAACCGCTGCCCAGAAAAAAATTGAAAAAATGAGAGCCGCTCTCATGCACGAATACTTCGCGGCGAATATCTCGACCTCCGTGGTGGAGGCTCCTTCGGTGATCAAAGGAATCATAGATTTTATCAACGAGAATAAGGACATGGATCTGGTCGTGGTTGGCAACCGCGGACAATCGAAGCTCTCGGAATTTTTCATTGGAACAACGACCGAGAGACTCATCCAGAAAAGTCCGTGTTCCGTGCTCACGGTCGGAGCTCCTGACGAGAAATAGCTAGCGGATGGAAAGCTGGTTCCGGAGTTCGCGAAGCTCGCGCTCTGTTCTTGCCAGTTGATCGGTGAGTGAGCAGACGAGCCGGATGTTCCTCAGGACCGGACGGCCTTGCTTTCTCATGTGTTGGATCTGACAGAGGCGATCGATGCCGTCCGGATCGATGCGGGGAACACCGTTGCTATCAGGCTTCGAGCTTACGATCCTGGCGCGTAGAAAGATCTCGATCATCTCAGGGTGCATCCCACTGAGCCGGGCGGCCTCGTCCAGTTCCGCGAGATCTGTATTTCGGTTACTACAAATGATTTGATAGCGAGTTTTCATGTCAGTTGTTGTCGGAGGAGGTAGATGACTTGGTCTTGGCCGCGAGCATGTATTTCAAGAGAGCCTTTTCTTCGTATGGTTCGAGGCCGGCGTTCCATGCCATGCCGGGGACGATGACGTGCCAGTCATCAGAGGTGATTTCATCCGGCAGGAGATGGGTATGGCATTCCCCGCATTTCCGCATGTACACACCGTGACCTGTCTGGAGTGTGTCGAGCGATGTCTTGCTGCGGACAACCATCTGATCGTCCGGAATCGGGGCGCTTTCGCTGACTCCGGGTTTGCGATTTTGGATAACAGAACACGCGCTCGTCAATGCAAGGACGAGAATGACGCAACGAATATTGTATTTCATGAATGTTGTTTTTGATTGGTTCGAGAGGCTGTGAATTTATCCAAATTGAGCTTCCGGTAGATTGCGGCGTATTGCTCGCACATGGTGTGGTTTCTGAAATGAGTGGACGCGTCGCGCATGATCCGGCTGATGGTCGATTCCCGGACTTCCTCGGGAAGGCGGTGAAATTCCATTGCCTGATCGATCGCCCAGCGCAGGCCGCCGCTATCGAAGTGGTCGAAAAGGAAGCCGTTTCCGGAAGCCTGATCGTGGGAGAGTTGGTGGACGGTGTCGTGCAGCCCACCGGTATTGTGGGCGATGGGAAGCGAGCCATAGCGGGCGCCGATCATCTGTGGAAGTCCACAGGGTTCGTAGGACGAGGGCATGAAAACAAAATCTGAACCGGCGTAGGCGAGCCTGGCGAGATCTTCATCGAAGTCCATGACCGCAACGTGATCACGGAGACCGTGCCGGGCGACAATATCGTGGAAGTGACATTGAAAAGGACCATCCCCTACCATGACGAGTTGGAGGCCGTCTGCGCTATAGTCCTCCGTGAGGCGATAGAGGATTTCGGTGAGTAGCTGGCAGCCTTTCTGAACCGGATCCAGTCTGGATGGCCAGAAGAAGACCGGCGCATTTTCGTTCACGGACAACCCCAGCCGTTCCTGCAGCTTGCGCTTGTTCCCGCCCTTTCCATGCCGGTGGTTCGCATGATCATATTTCGTGGCAAGAGAATCATCCTCTGCCGGATTATAAGATCCATCGGGAGCATTGAGAATACCCGAGGCATACCCGGAATCGATCTTCACGCGGAGATCCCATTGGATGGATGGTGGCAGCCTCCCGTGCCTGTTGTGGATGATTTCCTCCAGAAAAGTCGGGCTCACCGTGCTGACGAAGTCCGCGTTCTGTATCGCGGAAGAAAGCAGATCGATGGGATTATTATGATAGCAGTCTCCAAATGAGCTGGGATAATTTTCGTAATAAAGAAGATCCCAGAATTCGCTGGCGTCGATTCCCTTGCTTTCGATCTCGGCCAGGGTGGTGCGTTCCCGGTGGATGTTGTGGATGGTGAACAGGGTTTTGATGCCGAGCTTTTTGCAAGCGGCGGGGATCAGTCCGGTCATCCAGTCATTGCAATGGACGATGTCGGGGCGGACTTGCGGAATGATGTGATTGATGACTTCGCGCTGGAAGGCGATCGCTGCTCCGCGCAGTTCATCAGGACTTCCATGGTAGGCTCCGGTACGCCGGTAGAAGGCACAGTCCTCGGCGAGATGAATCCTGGATCTTGGGGCGGCGCAATTCACGGAAGCATTGTCATCCCCTTCCCCGTTCCGGAAAATGTTCCGGTAATTTGGGATAGCAAGATGTACATCGAAACGATCCTGAACGAATTTCTCAAGCAAAGTGGCGGAGATGTCCGCGAGGCCTCCGGACTTCACGCGGAGGCGTTCGGCGCCCGGGCACATGAGCGGGGAAACCCGCGAGATTTCCGGTGTGATGTGGAGTATCCTGGGTTTCGGAGGCAGGTCTTCTGCGTTTTGCAGGAAAGGAATTGCCGGGACTACCAGTGATAGATCTTCCAAATCCCGAAGCCTAGTGCGAGCGATCATTGTTTTCCTGCTCCGGTTTGGTTTGTGGAGATCCGTTCTTCGATTTTTGAATCCGGAATCTGCGGATCCGGTTTTCCGAACTTTGCCGCCGCCATGGCAAGCAGGAGAAATAGCAGGATGGTCAGAAGCACAATCCAGATGATTACGCGGTGACGCGACAGGAGAGAATTTGGATCCATGGGATTCATAACGGTTGCTTTATAGCGCAGTGGAGGGACGAGTTCTCAGCATTCCTTGTCAGTGAGTGAGCATCATTTGCCCAAAGGTTGTGATCGAGTATGTTGTTCTCGTTTTCCGCAAGTATTCAGGCGATGAAATTTGCGAAACCTGCTTTTCAAACTATGAGCAAGCCGACAAGAATTGCCTATTTTTCCATGGAGATCGCCTTGGAACCGGAGATCCCGACGTATGCGGGTGGACTGGGGATTCTGGCCGGGGATACGCTGCGTTCGGCAGCGGATATGAGACTGCCGATGTGTGCGGTGACACTGATACATCGCAAGGGATATTTCCGGCAGCGCCTTGATGAGAGCGGGTGGCAATTCGAGGAGGAAGACCCTTGGGACATCGCAAAGTCAGTGAAGGAGCTTTCGCCAAGGGTCACCGTACGGATTGATGGAAGAGATGTGCACATCCGCTGCTGGCTCTACGAAATAAAAGGAGTCTCCGGCGAGGTCATTCCGGTTCACCTGTTGGACACGGATCTGGAGGAGAACAGCGAATGGGACAGGCGGCTGACAGACCGGCTCTACCTGGGAGATCACTACATGCGACTGTGCCAGGAGGTCGTTCTTGGTCAAGGGGGAGTGCGGATGCTCAAGGCGCTCGGGCACAGGAACCTGGCCCGTTTCCATATGAACGAGGGACATGCGGCGTGTCTCGGAATCGAGCTGCTTTATGAGGAGATGGAGGCCTTGGGCCGTGAGGAAATCGATGAGGAGATCCTCCACAACGTGCGCGCAAAATGCGTTTTCACAACACACACGCCGGTCCCAGCTGGGCACGACCAGTTCGGTATGGAGTTGGTGCGCCAGGTATTGGGTCATTACTCCGCGTTTCTGAAACGGAAGGATCTTTTTCAATCCCAGCACTGCGAATCGGAGTGCCTGAATATGACCTCCCTCGCCCTTCATCTCAGCCACTATGTGAATGGCGTGGCCAAGCGGCATGCCGAGGTGTCGAGGCTGATGTTCGCCCACTATTCGATTGATGCGATCACGAATGGTGTTCATCCAGGGACGTGGGTCTCACCTCCATTCAAGGTACTCTTTGAGCGCTTCGTGCCCGATTGGCGGAAAGACAGCTTCAACCTGCGCTCCATTCTGAGAATTCCCGATGACCAGATCTGGCTCGCCCATCAATCGGCAAAGGACACCCTACTGAATTTCATAACTGAACAGACTGGAGTCCAGCTCTCCCATGACAAGATCACCCTTGGCTTTGCGAGGCGCGCGGCGGCCTACAAGCGCCCCGGACTGCTGTTCGCGAACCGGGAACGGCTTGCCGTAATCGCCAAACAGGCGGGAGGGCTGCAACTGGTTTACGCGGGCAAGGCGCATCCTGGGGATGACCAGGGGAAATTCCTGATTCAGGACATCATACGCCTTAAAGATGATCTGGCGGCGCAGGGAATCACGCTGGTGTATCTTCCCGACTATGACATGAGGATCGCACAGCTGATGACCAGTGGTGTCGATGTGTGGCTCAATACGCCAGAGGCTCCCATGGAAGCATCAGGCACGAGCGGGATGAAGGCGGCGCTCAACGGAGTGCCAAGCCTGAGCGTGCTCGACGGATGGTGGATAGAGGGATGCATAGAAGGTTTGACCGGATGGGCGGTCGAGGACAGCACGGGAGCGGGCGACGAGAGGGCGCTTTACGACAAACTGCAAAAAGAAATTGTCCCGATGTATCGCGATGACAGGAGCAAATTCATCGGGATCATGCGGCATTCGATCGCCCTGAACGGGTCGTTTTTTAACACCCAAAGAATGCTTCTGCAATATCTAGCACGGGCATATTTCCCTTAACGCGGTAGTGAGGATAAAGAAATCTCTTAGGCCACTAAGGAGTCGGTGTAGTGGTTCCTGAAGCTGCGGAGTATGGACGTTTCAGCCCCTATTCACCAGCATTTAGGTGAACGGTAACCCTCGGCAAATGAAGAAGGAATCACCCCAAACGATATTTCTCGAAAAGCTAAAAAACTCCAGCCTGTTCCTGACCTATCAGGATGCTTTCGAGGTGGCCACCGGCTACCGGTTGTCGCTATGCAAAAAGCTGCCTAAGCCGGAACCGGGGGATCTGTCTGTTTCCGTGCCGGTGGGGAGGACATTCCCGTTGGATTTGCTGGCCAGACCCTTGGATGGTTCCGGGTGCATCGGCGAGCATCTCAAGGTTTGCACGCGGGGTCTCTTGGAAGCTTTTGCACGGCAACTGGGTGAGGAGTCGAACCGGGCAATGCTGGAGTCGGGATCTGCAGCAACAGGTGCCGTGGTCAGGGCGAAGGATTTCATCCATGGGAATATCGGAACGAAAATCCAACTCGATGACGTGGCTTCCGCCGCAGGAACCGGCTCTTTTCAGCTGTGTAGGATCTTCAAAAGGGACACCGGCATCACGATGACGGAGTATATCAGCAGGAAAAGGGTGCAACGTGCGAAAAGTCTCCTCCGTGACCCTTACCGGCAGATCGCTGAAATTGCGGATCACGTCGGCTTCACTTCACTCTCCCAATTCAGTAGGAATTTTTCAAGGTACGCTGGGGAGTCGCCAACGGAGTTCCGCCAGCGCCTGAAAGAATTAGAGCATTGTGATCTGGCGGCGTCCTGAAAATGATGAAGGTCACGGGAATTGAAGGCTTGGTGCGTATTCTCATTCAAGCTCCCGATTGCGGGTATAATTCAGGATGTCGGGGCTTGAGGTTTTCATGCTTTGAATATTCACGACGATCAGTAAGGTAGTCTATTAATTTACTTGAGGGTATAATGATCGATCACACTGTAATTCCACTGGCTGAGGGCGACGGAGGTCATACGCTTCCGACTTTGAAAAGGCTTTGGGAAATAGATCAGGGTAGCCCGACTCGCAAGCTGGAAGGAGCTTTTCACCCCAGACAATGATGGATTCAAATCGGAAGGTTCTCATTGTCGATAATGACGAGGATATAGGTAACCTTATCAAAAAGAGGCTAGAAATTCAGTGGATTGACGCGGCTATCGTGAAGACAGGCGGCGAGGCTCTGAACTGGCTGGCAGCGAACGATACCGCTTTGATTTTGTTGGATCTGAACTTACCAGATATCACGGGTAAGGAGCTCCTATCACTGCTTGAGAAGCGGGAACAATCAATTCCATTCATTGTGGTGAGCGGGATAAGCGATGTGAGGCTGACGGTGGAAATGATGAAGCTCGGGGCATTGGATGTCCTTCTCAAGGATTCGGTTCTCCCGGAGTTGATCGGCCCAATCGTAATGCACGGACTTGAAACCCTGGACGTGCGCCGTAAATACGGGGAAAGCCAGACCCGGATCAGGTATATCACTGAGACAATCGATGATGTTTTCTGGATGATGAACGAGACTGGGAAGCGGGTAATTTTCGTTAGTCCTGCCTTTGAATCCATTTGGGGAATCTCAGCCAAGGAACTCTACGAACACTCCTACGGCTGGCACGAAGCGATTATTGAGGAAGACCGTTCGAAGATTATACGGAGCTTCGAAAAGCTCCGGAAAGGAGCCGAGCGGGAATTTGACGAAGTCTATCGCATACGCGACAAATTTGGTAGGATACGATGGATTCGGGATCGGGGGTATGCGAACTATGGGAAAGGAAAGACGATTCTCAATTTCACCGGTGTTGCCACCGAAATCACTGAACAAAAGGAACTGGAGCGGCAGATTCTTGAGATCGCGGAAGAGGAACGCATGCGTATCGGTCAGGATCTCCACGACGACCTCTGCCAGAGGCTGGCCGCCATCGGATTGAAATGCGGAATGATCCACGGGGTTTTGGAAAACGAAAATCACATACAGGCGGAGTCGATGAAGTCCGTCATTCGGGAACTGCGGGAGGCCTCATCCCTGACACGGTCGATTGCCAAGGGGCTGGCACCGGTGAGTCTGGAAGCAGAAGGGTTGATGGCGGAGCTTATGTATTTCACCGAGATAACTGCGGAACGCTTCCAGCTAACCTGCCAGTTCGATTGCCCCGAACTGATCGAAGTTAGCAACGCGACGATCGCCTCGAACATTTTCCGGATTGCCCAGGAACTGGTGAACAACGCGGCAAAGCACGCACGTCCGAGTCGTATTCTCGTGGGGCTGTATTACGAGATAGGAGGCTTGCGCTTGGAAGTGACGAACGACGGGAAACCATTCTACCACCCGAAGCGGCGACGTGATGGGATGGGACTGCATCTCATCCAATTCCGTGCGGACGCAATCGGAGCCGCTTTGGAGTATTTCCCGGGTGATTCTCCAGATGGCGGGACACGAGTGGCCTGCATCGTGCCACTTAGAAAGAGGAAAGAAGAAGTTGAACAATCAGCGGCAAGATGACAGGCGAGAATGAAATTATAAAGGTCGCGGTTGTCGATGATCATACGATGATGAGAGAGGGACTGGCGCAGTTGGTGAGATCTCAACCCGGCTATGACTGCTGCTGGCTCGCGGGTGATGTCGCCCAAGCCATGGAGTGCTTGGAAGCGGAAAGGCCAGATCTCCTACTGACTGATATGACACTGCCGGGGCGCAACGGGTTGGAACTGATCAAGGATGCGCTGAGCATCGCTCCGGGGCTGCCAATCCTGATAGTATCGATGCATGACGAGACCCTCTATGCCCAGCGTGTGCTGAGGGCCGGTGGCAAGGGCTACATCATGAAAGACGCGCCAACCAAGACACTGATAGAGGCCATAAAGGTGGTCGCGGACGGAGGTATCTGGGTTAGCCCGGAGATGTCGACCAAGATCATCCAGGCATTTTCCGGGAAGCCAGCGAATGATGCGGTTGACGGCTTGCATTGCCTAACAGATCGTGAGTTCGAGGTATTTCAGCTCATCGGCGAAGGTAGATCAAAATCGGAAATCGCGGATTCGCTGCACATCAGCCCGAAGACCGTGGACGTGCACAAAGCACACATCCGGGAGAAGCTTGAATTGAAGGATGCTGCGGCCGTCCTCCGCTACGCGATACGGTGGGTGGAGATGCGAACCGGCTCACCGGGGCTATGACGGCTTGCGGTGATTATGCAGATCAGATTCGAGACGTTCCTGGCACTGAAGGCAGAGCGTCGCCAAGGCTAACAACCTTAGTCGGGAGGCGGCGATTTCAATACCACAATCAGCGCAGCGGATTATCGCCGCGGCATCCTGATCCATTTTACCAGACGAGGAGAAGTCCATCACGATCAGGATCCTACCGCAAAGGGGCAGCGGTTTCTCCGCATATGTTGCTCCGGTTGGCGCAAGTCTGGGAATTTGAAGTGGGGCAATCCCTGCACTGGACACAACAACAGACAGGGAGATACGAGCCCAGTGACCAGACATGATGGTGATCCATCATGTCTGGATACTACGGCAACGAAAACGTAAGGGATCGGCTCGTCGAGTATGCGGGAGGCTTCGGTGGCTCCGGCATCACTTGCGCGTATTTCTCCCAATGTGATGCCGACCTTAACACAGAGGAAGCGATCCGCCATTCTTCCGATCTGGACTGGTTTCTCGAACAGGGAAAGGAAATCGCGCGGTCTCTCTGCGATTCCGGATCGTTGTTGGTTCATCTCGATGTGGAGTATGTAAATTTCGATTCGCCGGCCCAGGCTTTCGAGAACCCCTCGAAAGCCTTCAAGATCCAACAACCTGTCATTGATGTGATCGAGGAAATGCTTTTGAAGTGGGGTATCACGCCCCTTCATCTTGTCACTGGCCAAGGACATCATTTCGTCTGGCGCGTGCCACGCAATTCAGCTACCGAACAAGCGCTCGAAAAACTGGCACCCGACCGGAAATGGATGAGGAAAGCCTACAAGCGCACCACCTGCCGGAGTGAGACTGCGGACTGCGGGGAGCGCATGAGAGCATTCACCGGCCTGGGCATGGTCATGGAATATTTCGCCAATGAGGTGAAGCGGCGGACCTCGGAGCGGACGCACATACCTGTCGATACCACTGCGGTGATTTCAGGCCCATGGGCACCGGGGCAGCCAAGGGAAATCGTGTCGCTTGATATTTCCGAATACGGCGATCCCATCCACACCCGGATGATCCGCATGCCGTTCACCAAATACATGAAATCCCAGCGCACCTGGATTTACGGGCTATTCGACCATTCCTATCAGCATCCCGTCATGTTCGTGTTGCCCCTACATGAAATGGACATCCAACAGGCGATCAAAATCCGTGAGGACGAAGATGCGGTTATGGATTTGGCGAAGCGCGCATCTGCCAGAATCCCCGATGAAAGTGCCGGGACGGATCGGCTGCTTTCCGATTACCTTGCGTCGCCCTTGAGAAAATTCCACGAGGAATATTACGCGGAAGAACAACACACCCGGAAGCGATGGAGAAAAACATACGCCCGCGTGGATCTCGCCCCCCTCCCCCCGTGCGTTCACAGAATCATCGAGAACCCGAACGACCTGCTGCTCAAACCTGCGGGAATGCAGATGATTGTGCGCTCGCTGTTGGCCGAGGGCTGGAAACCGCGACACATCGCGGGCTTCATCAGGTTCAGGTTCTGTGATCCGGATGCCGGGTGGGGAGATGCATGGAAGCACTACGATCCAGGTGTGCGGGCGGAGTTCTACACGAGAATGTTCGCCGGTCAGGTCGCGACCGGAATCGACAGACTCATTGATTACAACTGCACCTCCTCAAAGGAAAAAGACCTTTGCCACAATTCCGGAGAAGGCTGCTCTCTCGCAATTTTATGTGAAAAACTGAACACCAAAAACACTGACCTATGACTGACTGGCCCATTGGAATCTCAACCGGGTGCTTTTACAAAACACCTATCACGGAAGTCCTGCAGGATATACGGGACGGCGGATTCACGCTTCTGGAAATCTGCTCATTTCCAGATCACCTGCCCTACCACGACAAGGACGCGGTGAACAAAGCGCGGGATGCCATCGATAAACTCGGGCTGGAACCATTCTCCTTTCACGCCCCTTTCGCGAGCCACATAGACATCACCGCACTGGACGAAAAGCCCCGTCAACAGGCTCTCGAAGAACTACTTGCCGCATGCGATGCGGCCGCGATCCTCGGCGCACGCCACATCGTCATCCATCCCGGCCCGGAACGTGAGGGCAAACCCCGTGATGAGGAACTCTATCAGCGGATGAGGAACGCTGCGGAGGTTTTGTCCACCGTCGCCACGCATTGCCGAAAGCTAGGACTTCAGCTCCTGATGGAAAACATGCTTCCCCACCTGCTCTTCGGCCACACCAGCGACATCCTTTACATGCTCGGCGCGATCAAGGAAACCAACGTCGGCACCTGTCTCGATACCGGCCACGCGAACTTGTCCGGCGAGCTTTTCAATGTCGTCCACAAAATGTCAGGGCACTTGCGGATGATCCACGCAAACGACAACAAAGGCGACTGGGACGCGCATCTCGTCCCCGGCAAGGGAACCATCGACTGGACGCGAATCGTCCATGATCTGACAAATGCGAACTTCCGGGGAACCGTGATTCTCGAACTCGCCGGAGGCGAAGGGCTTTCCCCTGCCGGAATGCTGGAACGCGCCCGCCATGGCAGGCAATTCCTCCAAGACATCTGCCGCAGGGAAGCCGTTCCGGTTTCACCGCAAGAAACTTGACCCGAACGAGGCTCTTGGAAGTCGGCTTTTCTGGCTCAGCGCAATAAGTGAACAATGAAGCGCATGATCCGGTGAGCAATCGGGCGCGTTCTGCCGTATGGTGGTGGGGAAAGGAAGAACGGAGACACAAGTAGCAACCGGACTTCGACTTTCCTGCGGGGAGTGGCAGATCCGGCGACTTCCCCTCCAGCAGTGAAACATATCCCGCCGAAACAAGAAAGAATCATGAACACACTAGCAAAATGGAATCCCCTGAATGAGATCAATGAAATGCAAAGCAGGCTTTCGGGCTTCTTTGGAAAACCCCTCGGCAACAACGATGAAGGCAGATTCGCCCTTGCCGATTGGTCTCCGCTCGTTGACGTGTTCGAGGACGAAAAGGAATACGTCATCAAGGCGGAACTGCCGGAAATCAAAAAAGAAGACGTCCAGGTGCGCATCGAAAACGGCATGCTGACCATCAGCGGCGACCGCCATTTCGAAAAGGAAGAGAAAGGCAAAAAGTATCACCGGGTGGAGCGCGCCTACGGATCGTTCGAGCGGTCTTTCATGCTCCCGGATGCATGCAAAGCCGATGAAATGTCCGCCAAATACAAGGACGGCATGCTGACACTGCACATACCCAAGAGCAAGGAATCCACACCGCAGGCCATTGATGTAAAAATCGATTGACCGCCCCCCAGGTAGGGATGAGCCAGCGGTTGGTGATTGCTGGTCGTTGGCTCATTTCTTTCCAACCCAACTGCTCGCGGTGTCCGAAGAGATACGGAGGCGGGAGCAAGACAACGCGCTTCAACTTCACTCCGTGGAATACACACATTTAAGAAACTACCAATTCTCTCAGAATATCACAGGGCATCAAGTCCGCCACGGCAGCAACGGGCGGCGAGGCACTGGATTGGCTGGCGACGAACAAGCTCGATGACGGCTTCATGGCGTCACCGGCCCTCGACGGAGACTCGCTTTACCTGCGAACCAAGTCCCACGTCTACCGGATCGGCGGGATGCCGTGAGAATTGTTAGGAATCCACTTTTGGCGGGAGCCTCATCAAGATGCCCACCGGTGACCCGACGATCCGCGTCGTCGTCCTAAGAAGAAGGAGTGAGGAGCCAACAGCGGGTCACTCACCCGCAGTGAGCAGGTCGCCGTCGAGCCATCGGTCTCGTAATTGGGAAACACCTCGGGGGCCAGTGGCTCTCCAGCAGCCCTACGTCAAAACCAACCAATAAATCATTCTCCTTTCCGATTATTATTTGTACCTTGGGTGGCAACTTGGGAATGCTTGTGACGGATTAATTCCCTTACTCACCAGTCTTTTCCAAGAAGCCTCTGGCAATTTGTGGACACAAGATCTGCAACTGCTTGCCCAGCCAGGAAATCCTGAGCTAGCGCAGCGTTAAATTGCTGGATCTTCGATGTGAGGCTTAGCAGGCGTTTTATCGCCGGCGTGCGACCCAACCCCGCTTCTTCGAAAAACTCACACCAGTGTTTGGCGGTAAGCGTGGCTGGCTCACGTTCTCCACCAATTTTCATTGCCATTGTATTGGCGATATCCGGATAGGCGCTCGTGCATACCAGATCATAAAGTGGAGCAAGTCTGATTCCGTCCGGTTCGCGTAGGAACGAGAAGTTCTTACCGTGCGCATCGTTGTTTCCGATCAGGACGTTGAAAACCACGGCATCGAACAAACTCAGCACGTCCACACCAGGGACGGATGAAACTTCGCGAACCAAATCAAAGCATTTTCGAAGGTTCGTCCCGCCCTCCTGCTGGTATTTGAGTTCCGGGGGAACTCCAAGTGCTTGGCTAAAATCTTCCTGATGAATTCGGACAAGCTTTTTGTCCGGAAGACGTTGGCGATCATACCGTTCCACTTGCAGAAAGCGGGTTGAATCAGCGGTTCCAATCTCGACTCTTGCAACATCAAGTCCGACGACCGAAGCGAGCTTCATGCAGAAATATTCATTCTCAACCAGCCCCTCAAAATGCGGACTTTGAGGCTTGATGATATGAGTGCTTGGAGAGCCGTTCAGTGGCAAGGACATGCGGCCATTCCGTATTGCCACAGCAATTTTCCCCTGCGCCCCCGCCAGAGAAAGGCGGATACCCTCTTCGCCGATCAACAAAGGCCTTTTCGGCAAAGTAGCTATCAAAGATTCAAGCTCCTCTGAGTTGATCTCCCGGTAATCGGATCGCGCTACACCTGGAAGCTCACCATGGGGCAAAATACTCACTGCACCGGCGCATTCGGCTCCGATGTTTTCCAGAATCGCGAAGTCATTTTTATCGCTGACTCCGAAGCTTTTCGCAATCAGTTTCCGGCTGTCCTCTTCCGGAAGCAAGCCGGCAAAAAACGGTCTGCAGTCGTTGCGTTTGTAGCGCGTGTCCGACAAAGGCAAGGAATGAGAAAGAGGCAGCGCATTTTCACCGGAAAGCCACTCAGGAGCGTAGGTGAACCAAAGCGCACCCGAATCGTCCTGTTCAAGCTGACCAACCAGGTTATCGCTTAGAAAAATATTCAGAAACCTTGCCATAACCACCTAGCCTTTCCCTTTAAGCTTCAGATCCAGCTCGAAGCCTAGATTGGCAGCTACCTTGAGAGTCTTGCCGAGCTGGCAGGTTTCCTTTCCGTTCTCAAGATCGCTGACAAAACGCACACCCGTTCCCGAAGCCAGCGCCACCTCAGCCTGATTCAGACCAATTTCCTTCCGACGCTTTCTTATGCGTCGCCCAAATTCTTCACTGCTCATCATCACTCCTTTTTATTACTGTTCGGGAATAATAGCAGTATATCGATCAAGACGCAACTCGTTTGTTACCGCTCGGGAATAAACTAATAATTTGACTCTAAAATCGCTATTCCGTTACCGATCGGTAACGGAATTCACCCATTTAAAACTTAGACAGATAATCCAAGGAATAAGGTGATACTTCCCAATCCTTGAGAAATCGAATTTTTCGGAGTCATGTCATTATAAAAATCGACAATCTCTAACTGCTCCGAAAAACTACCTCCTCTAACTGGAGGGCGCGTATAGGGTCGGCTTGAGGGCACCGGCCATGAAGCGGTGGTGGAGGCTCAGGGGCGGCGGAGGGTGAAGCTGCCGCTGTCGTGCTTGGAGCTGTAGGTGGCGTCGAAGGTGGTGGCGGTGAGCTTGCCCTTGACCTTGTAGGTGCCTAGGCCGGCGGGAAGGGCCATTGCGCCGTTCAGGATGAGGGAGCCGTCCCGATTTCGGGTGGTGGGAGTGGTATGGGTGTAGTTGCCGAAGCGGAGAACGCCCCAGCCGGCGCGGTAGCTGAAGTCATGGGTGCCGGGCTTTCCGGGGCTGGGCAGGACGATGCACCAGAGCGGGCCGAGGTGGCCGTTGGTGTCGCTTTTCCATGACCCCTTCCAAGCTCCCTCCGTGGAAACCGGGGGATCGGGGAGGAGCGCGGCTTCCTTTTTGAAAGCAGCGTGATAACCCGGAGCACAGGATCCGAGCAGGGCGGTGAGGAGGATGAGGAGGCGCATGGCTATTTCCCGTTGAGAAGGCCGCCCGCGGGTGGGCGAAAACGATCTACCGGCCTCAGCATCCTCCCGATCAAAACAGGAAGCAAGGTCTGTGAAATTTTCAATTCATTCATTGGGCAAGCAGCTCACTCTTCACCGAAACAGAACAGGTGTTTTTCGCTCCGCACGTAAAGGCGGCCGTCCACGCAGACCGGTGAGGCGATCACGCCCTCCTCCAGCGGATGCGTCTTCACGTCTGTCAATCCCGCGTCCTTGATCTGTCCGCTGATCACCATGCCGTCTTCACGCACGCAAAAAAACCGGTCGCCCACAACAATCGGCGATGCATAGTAAACCTGAGCCGCCTTCGGAAGCTTTGTTTCCCAGAGATGCTTTCCGGATTTCGCGTCCAGACAGGTTAGCCGGCCGCGTTTCGGCCCACCATCCTTGAGGACATAGACCTTGCCGTCGCTGAAGACCGGGCTCACCGCATCCGATCCGACCTCGTCGTCCCTCCAAACCCAATGACTCTCCGACACGTCGCCGCGGCCATCCAGACGGATTACAGCCAAGGAGTCGCCGCGGTTGAAAGGCACGACCGCGAGTTTGCCCTCCACCACCGCCGACGCAATCACCCTCTGCTTGCCGGCACGCTTCGGATTGAAGCCGCCGCACTCCCACAACAGTTTCCCGTTTGCCGCGTCATGCGCTGTTAGATGATCCGCCCCCCAGTTGACAATCATCTCCAGTCCGTCCGCCTTGACGACGCTCGGTGTGCTGTAGGCATCCCCAGACTCCTCCCCTGTCTGATACTTCCTCGGAGTCTTCCAGACCTCTTTGCCCGTCTTCGGGTCGAGCGATACCAGATAGGATTCGCCATCGGTCTGCATCACCGCGATCACCACCCGTCCCGCGGCGAAGACCGGAGATGTCCCCTGATCCCACCAGAGACCGTCCTTGCCGTAGCGCTTCTGAAGATTGATTTGCCACAACGGATTACCTTCGAGATCCACGCAGGCGACCGTTCCGGATTTAAAATAGCCGACGACGATCTCACCGTTGGTAACTGGAGAGGAGTTCGCCGAGCTTCCGACCCGCTGGCCCCGCCCCGGAGTCAGCGAACCGAAAGTTTTCCGCCACAGCTCCTTGCCCGCAGAGTCGAACCCCAGAATGCCGTCCTGGTCGCCAACCGGACTGGTGACGTACACCCGATTTTCCCAAACGATCGGTGTCGAGCATCCACGACCTGGAAGCTCGGCCTTCCATAAAAGTTTCTCCGCAAGGTCAAGCGGCGGCAACTTCCCCGGGGCTGCGCCGTTGCCGCTTGGGCCGCGCCATGCCGGCCAATTCTCCGCCGTCAAGGCTCCCGTTAGAACGGCGACGGCCAACAAACCCCATCCCAGAACATTCAATTTCATCACGTCAACATACGTTACGGAGAACCCGATGTAACAAGAAAAAGCCAGTAATTCTTAGTGATCCGAGGTGGCAGATTGGCGGCTCGAATCATCCAACTCCTCATTTGACATCCAGGCAAACCGCCTCGCCCTTGTTGCTGCGGGCGAAGATTTTTCCGTTTGCGAAGGCCACGGGCGCCCAACTGACGGATGAAAGCGCCTTCACGCGGCCATGCTCCACCCAACCGGTTTTGCCAGGCACACCGCAAATGATCTCTCCAGTTTCAGCGAGGATCACCAACTCATCGCCCACCATCAGCGTACTGCCGCGGGTTCCAGGCATGCTCTCGCGCCAACGCACTTTACCGCTTCTCATGTCCATCCGGATCAATTCGGCATCGATATTTTTGTCACCGAACACACCCAGGATATCTCCGTCCAGCAGGATGCTATTCTGGAAAATCATTCGCTGATCCTCTTCCTTGTGGAGAATTTTCGGCTTGGGACCCGACACGTCCAGCACCACGTAGCCCATACCATAGCCGGAGGCCAGGAACATCATGCCGTCATGATACTGCGGGTTGCTCGCATTGATGTCGTAAGACGTCCGCCACCCGAAATCAAAGACCGGCTTGCCTTTCTCCTCCACACTGTAAACCACCAAGTTGCGACCATGAAACGCGGCCACCACCTCGCGTCCCTTGTAATTGAAAAAAACCGGAGCCGCGTAGCCCGCCTTGGTACGATCACCCGACTTCCAGCCTACTTCGCCCGTACGTTTGTCGAGGGCGAACAATCCGCCGTCTTTCGAACAAGGCAAACAATAGAGTTCGTTGCCCTTCACGATCGGAGACGCCGAATAGCCCCAACTCGGTGCCTTGCCCCCGAAATCCGACTGGAAATGCTTGTGCCATTTCGGCTTCCCGTCGGCCATTGACAGGCAGAAAAGATTCCCCGTCCGGCTTAATGTGTAGACCACATCGCCGTCGATCGTCGGCGTGGCGTTCGGGCCACCGTCATAGAGTTTCGGATTGAGCTTCTCCGGATATTTGTGTGTCCACAACTCCTTGCCGGTCTCCGCATCAAGGCACCACACAATGTCCGAGCCATTCTTGTTACCCATCACCACGGCCTTGTCGCCGGCGATCGCGAAGCTGGTACAGCCTTTGCCGAGATCCTTGCGCCAGAGTTCCTTGGGCTTGTTCGCCTTCCAGTCGGTGCGGATTCCCCCTTCCACCTTCCCCGATCCATCGGGGCCGAGGTAACGCGGCCAATCCTGGGCGAGGGCGAATCCGGGAAGCAATGCGAGTAGTAGCAGAGGAAATTTCATAATTGCGAAATTATTAGGTCAAATCTGTCGGTGCGCAAGGAGCCATGATCATTTTTCGCGGATCGAACGTCGGCCGCCCAGACATCGGCGAATTGCGTGCCGGTGATCATTCCAATTTCAAGGGGAAATATCGAGGTTTTCATGGATTTTGTTGTAAGAAAGGCGGTTGAATTGCATTACTCCAATGACGATGAACTGCTGAAAACGAGAGGAATTTCCCGGAACTTACTTTCCGGTGCGGATGCTTCTCAGTTTCGCTCGATACACAAATACCAAAAATTATCCTAATTTGCCAATGACCTTACCCGTGCGTACCGCTTCCTTCGCCCTTGCCATGAGCGCCACCCTTCATGCCCAAGACCCATTTTTACTCGCTCCGACCATCGTGGAGGCGGAACGAATCGATGACGAACCATCGGCCGTCAGCGTGATCTCCCGTCAATCGCTCGACCTTTTCCAAGTCCGGTCATTTTCCGATCTCTCGGGAATTGTTCCCGGCTTCAATGTGGTATCCGCCGATTCACGAGGCTTCGGCCAGGTCGTCGCGATGCGGGGATCGACCAACACGCTTTTCTTCGGCCCGCCCGCGCTCGGACTCACCATCGATGATGTGCCGCTCGGCGATGCCTACAGCTATCCGTCCGAGTTGTTGCACCTTTCCGAAGCCCGGGTGTATCGCGGCCCGCAAGGCCCAAATTTCGGCCGCAACGGTCCCGCCGGAATGGTTGAAATGTTCACTCCAAGGCCGGGCGACAAAATTTCGACCAGCATCACCGCCGAATACGGTTCCTACGATCATGTCGGTCTCGGCCTGAACACCTCCGGCCCGCTGGGCGGCAATCTTTCCTACACGCTACAGCTTTTTCACGACCAGCGAGATGGCTACATCCGCAACACGTTCCTGAATGACGAAACCGACGACCGTGAGGCCACCGGCGGACTGCTCAAACTCTACTGGAACCCCAGCGACGATTTCGAACTGAGCCTCCGTTTCTACGCCGAGCACGTAGACGACGGCTCCCAGCGTCTGACCCGCCTCGACTCCGCCGACCGCTTCACTGTTCTTTCCGATAATCCCGGCGTGACCAATCTCGAACGCTACCAAATCTCACTTCACTCACGAAAGAATCTCGATTGGGGTAAGATCGAAACCATTTCCAGCTTCCAGACTTGGGATCTGAGTCCCTCGACCGTGGATCTCGACCTCGCAAATCGCTTCACGCCTTCGCCCGCTTTCGCTGGAGGCTTCCCGATCCCCGTGGACGCACGCTCGTCGATCGATCAAAATCAGGATCTCATTTCTAACGAGATACGATTCACCTCCAATGGCGATCGCCCCTTCACTTGGCAGGCCGGACTTTTCCAATTATGGACCGATAACTCAGGCAACACCACACGTTCAACTCTGGGGCCATTCGATCCCAGATTTCCAGGCGTTTTCATCCCTGTTCTTGATGAAACGACCACCTTCTCTGTCGAGCAACTCAACCTCGCCGCCTTCGCCAATGCCACCTTCACCCTCAGCGACTGCCTCGACTTCGATGCAGGTCTACGGCTCGACTACTACAGATCAGAAATCAACCGCCTCAAAGCGGACAATCTCGCGAACACCACAAACGTGGTCCGCGGTTCACAGGACGAGGTTTTCGTCTCTCCTACGCTCGGACTCACCTATCAAGCCACTGAATCAGTCAACCTCTTCGCCCGATCATCGCTTGGCATCAAACCCGGCGGCTACTCCGCATTTGTGGATGCTGCCAACAACCCCACTTACGACCGCGAGGAAAACTGGTCGAACGAGATCGGTGCCGACTTCTTCTCTGAAGACCACAACGTCCGGGTCGGCCTACGCGCCTACTGGGACCAGATCAGCGACTACCAGGTCAACCAGGGAGCCTTGGCCACCACCGATTTCTTCATCCTGAATGCCGACGAAGTCACTTCTCGTGGCATCGAGGCCGACCTCGCCTGGGCACCCATCGACCGTCTCACCATCCGCGGTGCCTTCGGCTACACCAATACCGAGTTTGACAGCTTCCGCGACCCCAACCGTCCCAGCACCACCTACAATGGCAACGAGGTTCCTTTCGTTCCAGAATACAGCGGCAGCCTTGGCGTCAGGTATGAATTCGAGTCCGGCTTCTACGTCAGCGCCGCTGGACGGGTCGTCGGCCCGACCCGCTTCGATTCCGCCAATACCTCGGCCTTCACCCAAGACGCCTACATCACCGCCGACGCCGAAATCGGATACATGGCCGAGAATTTCAGCGTAACCTTCTACGGAACCAATCTGTTCGACAAAGGCTACTATACCTTCATCAACCCACAAATCGCCGCCGGATCCCCCGGCGACCCCCAGCAGTTCGGAATCCGAGTCCGTACCACCTTCTAAATATCGAGATGGGGTTTGAACCCCCTTCATCCCGGCCCCATCGTAAACTTTGCGCCTTCTTCAATTAGCGGTACAAATACCTCCTACTCATTCGAGATCTATGAAACCTCTTCTCACCCTCACCGCGATTGCCACCCTCGCCCTCACACCCCATCTCACTGGCGAAACCACCGGCTGGCTCAACTGGCGTGGACCGCTCCAAACCGGTGCCTCGCTTGAAAAAGAGCTCCCCTCCGACCTGAAAATCGGCAACGAACTCTGGACTTTCGACGTCCAGGGTGCCGGCACCCCGACCATCGCCGACGGCCGCCTCTACGCCTTTGGGTTCTACGGTGAAAAAGGCGAAGACACCCAGGAAGCCCTCATCTGCCTCGACGCCGACACCGGCAAACTCATCTGGGAAAAGCGCTTTTCCGACTACATCTCCGACGTCGTCTACAACCGCTACGCCGTCGGAGCTCCGACCATCGACCCCGAAACCGGCAACGTTTACCTCCAACTCTCCAACGGCCGCTGCGTCGCCTTCACCCGCGATGGTGAGCAGATTTGGGAAATCTCCCTGATGGAAGAACTCAGCCGCCTCACTTTCCCCAACGGTCGCTCCGGCGCACCCGCCGTCTTCAATCACCTCGTCATCTTTCACTGCGTCACCGCCAACTGGGGACTCACCGGCCCGGCAAGAGACCGCTTCTACGCCTTCGACAAAGTCACCGGCGAACTCGTCTGGTACTCCTCCCCCGGCATCCGCCCGGTCGATTCCTCCTTCTCCATGCCGGTCTTCGGCAAGCTCGACGGCCACGACGTCTTCTACGCCGGCGTCGGCTGCGGCAACGTCGTCTGCGTCGATGCCAATACCGGCAAGCCACTCTGGCGCTACCAGCTTTCCAACGGCGGCGTGAACTCCCAGATCCTCCTCAATGGCGACCAACTCATCGCCATTCACGGCAAGGAAAACCCCGGCCAGTCATCCAAAGGCCGCCTCATCTGCCTCAATCTTCCCAAGCAATACCCCGCCGAACAACTCGTCCTCGATGAGTCTTCCGTCGCTTGGAAGAACGACGACCACGTCGCCTTCACCTCCTCGCCCGTCCTCGCTGAAGGCAAGCTCTTCACCACCATCTCCACCGGCGAACTCGTCTGCGTCGATGCCGAAAGCGGCAAGACCCAATGGAAGGAAAAACTCGCCCCCGACCAGATCCACGCCTCCCCGACCTACGGCGACGGCAAACTCTACGTCCCCATGTTCGACGGCGAATTCTACGTCCTCGACCCGGAAGAAACCGGAGCCAAACAACTCGCTAAAATAAAAACCGGCGAAGCCTGCCTCGGTGCCCCCGCCATCTGGGGAGGAAAAATCTACCTCTTCACCAAAACCAAACTCCACTGCTGGGGAACAGAGGGGAGCGCGGAAATTCTTGTCCGCCAAGTGGAAAAAACCCAGGCCGTATCGAAGCTGATCTCGTCGCTCCAAATCGTCCCCGCCGAGTTCGCCCTGCGCGCCGGAGGCAGCCAGTCGTTCAAAGTCTTCGGCCTCGATGCCAAAGGTCAAAGGATCAAGGAAGTCAGCCCTGAATCCTGGGAGGCTTTCATCCCCCCCACCGCCAGAGTGAAAGCCAAGGTCGACGCCACCTTCGAGGGCTCCACCCTCACCGCCGGACCTGACGCCAAACTCTCCGCCGGCGCCTTCAAAGCCACCGTCGGCGATCTCTCCGCCACCACACGCGGCCGCGTCGTCGCCGGTTCTGGCTACCGCGCCGACTTCGAAGACGTCGAGCTCAAGATGGACTCCGCCGACGGCGAAAAAGTCAACTTCCCGCCGCTCCCATGGCTCGGAGCCCGCATCAAATGGCACGTGCTCGAAAAGGACGGCTCCAAGGTCATCGCCAACCGCCTCGACAATGTGCTATTCCAGCGGACCATGAACTTCTTCGGCCACGTCGACGAAAAGGACTACACCCTATCCGCCGATGTCATGACCGACGGCAACCGCCGCATCATGTCCAGCATCGGCCTCGTCAACCAACGCTACCTCATCACCCTGGTCGGCAACTCCCAGATTCTCGAAGTCTCTTCGAACTACGAGCGCGTCAACCAGTCGGTCAAATTCAAGATCAAGCCGAACACCTGGTACTCCCTAACAACCCAAGTGAAGCGTAACGCCGACGGCACTGGCACAGTCTTCGCCAAAGCCTGGCCTCGCGGTGAAGACCAACCCGCCGACTGGTCCATCACCGTACCCGTAAAATACTGCCACCCTCACGGAGCCCCCGGCGTCTTCGCCTTCTCGCCCCAATCTCAGAAACGCGTTTACATCGACAACATCAAGCTCGAAGCCACGAAGTGAGCAAAATGGAGCGCGCGACTCCAGTCGCGCCCAATTCACCCCAGCACTGGATCGCCGCCTTCAAACAACCCAAAGCCCTCCTCACAACCCCTTTCAGACCAAACGCCCAGCCAACAAGCGCTGAACACCGAAAACTGAAAACCAGCAACCCGGCCCATCACCCATGAAACTTCCCAGCTACCTTCTCGCCCTATCCGCCACTCTCGCCCTCAGCCCCGCTCTGCTCGCCGAAGATTGGCCAATGTGGGGCAAAGATCCTTCCCGTAACATGGTCGGCAACGCCAAGAACCTGCCTGCTGAAATCACCGCCGGTGAGATCGATTCAGAGACGGAACAAGTCGACCTGAAGACAGCAAAAAACATTCTTTGGGCTTCAAAACTCGGCTCGCAAACCTACGGCAATACCACCGTCGCGGATGGTCGCGTTTATGTAGGCACCAACAACGAATCACCACGTGCCAAAAAGCAGGAAGGCGACCGTGGTGTGTTGATGGTATTCGACGAAAAGACCGGTGACTTCCTCTGGCAGCTCATCATTCCAAAGCTGGGGGCAGGCAAGGTCAGCGACTGGGAATACGTGGGACTATGCTCCTCAGCCTGCATCGTCGGGGACAAGGCATGGGTCATCACGAACCGTGGCGAAATCCTCTGTCTCGATACCGCAGGCCAAGCCAACGGAAATGACGGCCCATTCAAGGACGAGGGCAAATACATGACGCCCAAGGGCGGCGAGCCTGTCGAGGTAACCAAGCAACACGCTGACATCCTCTGGATCTATGACATGCGCGAAAAACTCGGCGTGTTCCCACACAACGTTTCCTCCTGCTCGCCCATGGTCGTCGATGGCATCCTCTACACCGCCACTTCTAACGGAGTGGACTGGTCGCATAAGAACATCCCTGCTCCTCTAGCACCTTCCCTCGTCGCGATCGATGCCAACAAGGGCACGCTCATTGGCGAAGAAATCTCGGGTGTTTCCGAGCGTGTGCTGCACGCATCATGGTCCTCCCCTGCCTATGGCAAGCTGGACGAAAAAGACCGCATCATCTGGGGCGGCGGCGATGGCTTCGCATACACCTTTGAGCCAAAGCCAGTAATGGATAAGGACGAAGGCTTTGAAATCCTCAAGGAAGCATGGCGTTACGATGCAAACCCAGCCGAGTATCGCAATAAGGGTGACCAGCCCATCAAGTATGCGACCTACAAGGGGCCAAGCGAAATCATCGGCACTACGATTGTCTCGGACAACCACGTTTACACGATCATCGGCCAGGATCCAGAGCACGGCGACGGCCTCGGCATGCTCAGCTGCCTCGATTCCAAAGGCAAGATCGTCTGGACTTACAAAGACATCGGTCGCTCGATCTCCACTCCGAGCATTCACGACGGATTGATCTACATGGCCGAGTATGATGGCGACCTTCACTGCCTCGACGCCAAGACCGGAAAACACCACTGGAAGCATGAGACCTTCTCCCGTATTTGGGGTTCCACTCTCGTCGCCGACGGCAAGGTCTTCCTGCCAACGGAAGACGGCGAAGTCCACGTGCTCGCTACCGGCACGACCAAAAAAGAGCTCGGTATCTACGAATTCGACGCACCGATCTACAGCAGCCCAGTTGTCGCGAACGATGTCCTCTACATCGCCACGATGACTCACCTGTATGCGATCGGGAACAAGTGATTCCCACAAATTCGTATCGCCGCCCCTAAGGGGCACTGCCACCGCACTCCAAACATTATGAAACCCGCTGTCCTGATTGCTATTGTCGTCTTCATTGTCCTCGCCATCTTGCATCAGGATGTCTGGAACTGGGATAATGCTGACCTCGTATTTGGCTTCATGCCGATCGGGCTCGCCTATCACGCGGGTTATTCCATCGTCGCTGCCACATTCTGGGCCATCGTGATGAAATTCGCATGGCCGACACGGCTGGAGGAATGGGCCGACGAGACGGATGATGCCGCCACCAACAATAATTGATTTCAAAGCCCATCCGATATGACTCCGATCATCGTTATTGCCATCTACCTAGGCGCATTGCTCGCCTTCGCACTCTTCTCCAGCAGGTTCTCTCGCGGAACGAGCGCAGACTACTTTGTCGCCAGTCGCTCCATCGGCCCCTTCATGCTGCTCATGTCGGTCTTCGGCACCACCATGACTGCCTTTGCTTTGGTCGGTTCTACCGGAAAGGCTTTCCAACTAGGCATTGGCACCTACGGCCTGATGGCCTCTTCCTCGGGACTTATCCACGCCGCCTGTTTCCTGGTGATCGGCATCCGCCTATGGGCCATCGGCAAGCGCCACGGCTACGTGACCCAGATCCAGTTTTTCAGAGGTCGCTTTGATTCCAACGCGTTCGGCTACCTGCTCTTCCCCATTCTTGTCCTCCTCGTCATTCCCTATCTCCTGATCGGGGTGATTGGTGCAAGCAAGACCATGATGGGACTGACCGGACCCAAAGGCCCGAATCCCGGAATGTTCCCGGAATTCTTCGAGTCTACCGGAGGCGCGATTCCTCCAGAGCTAACCGGTGCCGTTATCTGCCTGGTGGTTCTTTGCTACGTTTTCGCAGGAGGTTCGCGGGCAGCAGCGTGGGCAAACACCTTCCAGACAATCGTTTTCATGGCGATGGGGATTCTCGCCTTCACTCTGATTTCCAACAAACTCGGCGGAGTCGGTGCTGCCATTGAGCAAGCGAAAGCCAGCCACCTCGTCCGCACGGAGAGCGACCACGCAGGTGTCTCTCCCATCACCTTTCTGACCTATATGTTCATCCCTTTGAGTGTCGGGATGTTCCCGCACCTCTTCCAGCACTGGCTCACTGCACGCAGCGCAAAGGCCTTCAAACTCACCGTCATCGCACACCCCATCTGTATCATGATCGTGTGGGTTCCCTGTGTGCTAATCGGAATATGGGCAACAGGAATTCTCCCACCAGATGCTACCCCAGGCGCAGTGCTCGCCATGATGGTCGGCAAGCTGATTGGCAGTCCCATCATCGTCGGCATGGTTACCGCAGGCATCTTGGCAGCCATCATGTCCTCGCTGGATTCCCAGTTCCTCTGCCTCGGCACCATGTTCACCAATGACATCGTCCTCCACGGCGGGAAGAAGAACCGATTCACCGACAAGCAGGTCATCCTGATGGCCCGGCTCTTTATCGTCGGCATCGTGACGCTCACCTACATCCTTTCCCTCGTCCTCTTTAAGCAAAACGTCTTCGACCTCGCGATCTGGTGTTTCTCAGGTTTCGCCGCACTCACTCCTCTCGTCATTGCCGCGCTTTACTGGAAACGGGCAACATTGCCGGGAGCTTACGCCAGCGTGATCGCCACCACGGTGACTTGGTTCTACTTCTTCAAACAGTCCGGCTATGGCGGTGAATACACGGTCAATGGCGTCATGCCCGTCGCCTACTGCTGGCTCGCTGGTGCCGTGGCTATGATCGTCGTCTCACTCGTTACCAAGCCCCCAAGCAAGCAGACCATCGCAAAATTTTTCCCGAGCTAGGTCAGAAACAACAAGAAATCGACAAATCCCCAAAAACCTCTTAGTCTTTGAATATGAGCGACGACCTACGAGAACCTCTCCGCAAGAAAGTTGGCGGGAGTCTCAGCGCAGTTCCACCGCTTGAGAGGCTGGAGTCACTGCGAAGAAACGCGCTATGGCTCAAAGGAGGAAAATGGAACCCACCAACAGACGATGGAACCTACGTTCGAAAAACTGTTGGCAAGGCTCGCTGACCATTCGGTCGAGTTTCTCCTCGTCGGTGGGGTTGCCGTCACTCTTCACGGTTATGCACGCCTGACTGAAGACGTCGACATCCTGATCCAAAACTCATCGGAGAACATCAATCGCCTTCTTGGTTCCCTAGCCAACTACGGCGAAGGCTTCGCCAAAGAACTCTCTCCCGAAGATTTCACTGACGAAGAGGGAGCCATTCGAATCGTCGAGGTTGCCGAAAACAGCCAACTCGACATCTTCACCCGCATGAGCGGTCTTCTATTCGAAGACCTTGCTGTTGATTCTGAGCAATTTCACTTCTCCGGCCGCACGATTCACTACGCCTCAAAAGCCACACTTAAGCGCCTCGATGCCGATCCAAGTGCCTTCGACTAATCGTTCTTTCATTCTCACCCGCCTTTCAAAAATTCCATCCATCCTAGTCCCAAAAACAACGATGTCCTCAACCCTCACCGTCCCCGAAGCCGCCGCCCAACTCGACGCCCACACCCGCGAGATGGTCCAGTGGCACTTTTCTCCTGAAACCGGATGCCCTTACTGGCTGGAAAAGGCGAAGTCGCTCGATTTTAACCCGCTGACCGATATCCACTGCTTCGCAGACATCCTGAAATTTGAGCATTTCGACGACGAAATCCTGCGCAAGGAAGACCCCGCACGATTCATCCCCAAAGCATTTGGTGACCGCCCCTACAATATCTTTGAAACCGGCGGCACCACCGGGATGCCGAAACAACGCATCGGCTGGGAAGACTACAAAACGGACTACACCGAATTCTCCGACCACTACGGACCGGACTTCTTCCCCGCTGGGGCGAACTGGCTGATGGTCGGCCCGACCGGCCCGCGACGTCTCCGCATGGCCATCGAGCACCTCGCCAATATCCGTGGCGGTGCCTGCTATTTCATCGATCTCGACCCACGCTGGGTAAAGCGCCTGATCGGCATGGGCGAAATGCGCATGGCCAAGCTCTACCAAGAGCACGTCATCGACCAGGCCGCCACGATCATTCGTCACCGCGACATCGGCTGCCTCTTCACCACGCCCAAGCTACTCGAAAGTCTCGCTGAGCGCATGTCGTTGGCAGATGCAGGCATCGGTGGCGTTTTCGCAGGAGGCACCACGATGACTCCGCAGTATGTCCGTTTCATCGAAGAGGAAGTGCTGGAGGGCAAAGTCAACTTCGCGCCGACCTACGGCAATACCCTCATGGGGCTGGCGATCAGCAAAAAACGCGGACCGGGCGAATACAGCCTAACTTACCACGCCCCGCAGCCGCGCGCCGTGCTACGCATCGTAAATCCGGACGACACCGACCAACTCATGGACTACGATGAGTATGGCCGCGTGGAATTATCCACCATGACCAAGGAATTTTTCATGCCCCGCTTCCTCGAACGTGACGAAGCCATCCGCCGCAAGCCCTGTGATGAATTCGCATGGGACGGCGTCGGTGACGTCCGCCCGTTCCAAAGCGGATCGACAACCGTGATCGAAGGGGTCTACTAAGGAGCGCGGATTTCCAACCCGCTTCACCTATCCGTTGAATGAACACTAAAGCTTTTCGAAGAATGATTCAGGTTACTTTGCTATTCGCGGCACTAGGAAGCTTGCTTGGAATCATCGGCATCAGCATCGAGAATCACAACGAGCAGATCCATGGTGCCAGTTATCCGAATTACGATTGGGAGCTTCTTACAATCTTCTCGCTTCCAGGAAGCACCATTGTAGAGCGCGAACTTGGATACGATCTGCAACTTGGTGAATTGCGGTACCACTTCTGGAAGGCCGTCGCTTGGAACAGCGCCTTCTACGCAGCGTCCGCCGCCATCTTGTTTCTACTAGGTCGCTTCCATTCGCCCTCTATAGATGATCAGATTCCAAAGCCTATTCATTCTTCCACTGATCACTGATCACTGATCACTCGGCACTTTCCCCATGAACATCCCCATCCTCCGCCTCGGCCGCGAATACGAGAGCTACGACCAGGTCGAACTCGATCTCGGCGGCGGCGAAACACTGGTCACTCACACCGCCAACCCCGGCCTGATCCGCCGAGACTTGCTGCGCATTGCCGAGTCCAAGGCTGCGCTCGACGCGATCCCCACCGACACCCTGGCGTCCTACTGCGAGCAAGCCGCCGAGCTTTTTCTCCACGCTGACCTACCAATCGGAGACGCGATCCAATCCCCGCAGGACTACATCGAATCCCTCTCCGCACTCACCCGCCTGCCGCACACCCTCGTGCGCATGAACATGGCCAAAATCCACGCGGCAATGTCGCAGGTCCGCACCGTGATCAACGGTCTCACCCGCAACCTGCCACTCGAAATTTTCGACCGTGGACTAACGAATCTGACCGACCTCGCCGTCAACTACTACCCCGCCGCCAGCAGCCTCGGGGTCTCTCTCCCCAGCAACGCTCCAGCCGTCAACTCGCTGTGGATTCCCGCCCCGGTGATGAAAATCCCGGTCTTACTCAAGCCCGGCCGCGAGGATCCCTTCACCCCGCTGCGCATCGTCCAGGCGATGATCCAGGCCGGCTTCCCGAAAGAGGCTTTCGGTTTCTATCCGACCACCCACGAAGGCGGCGACACGATTCTAACCTGTTGTGGCCGTGGCATCGCCTTCGGCAATGACACCACCCTCAGGAAATACGCCGCCTTTCCCAGTATCTCCGTCCACGGCACCGGCCGCTCGAAGATCCTCATCGGCGATGACATGATCGCCCGCTGGCCCGAGTTCCTCGACGTCATCGTCCAATCCATCTCCGCCAACGGCGGCCGCTCCTGCATCAACACCTCTGCCATACTCGTCCCCTCCCACCGCGACGAACTCGCCGACGCCATTGCCATGAAGCTCGCCGAGATCAAGCCACTCGCCCGCGACGACGACCACGCCCTAATCTGCGGCTTCGCCAATCCGGCCATGGCCGACGGGATCGACGATCTCATCACCGCCCAGCTCAAGGAGCCCGGCGCCGAAGACCTCACCGCCAGACACCGCGACGGCGAACGCAAGATCGAAGCTTTCGAGCAAACCTACCTCAACCCCACCCTCGTCTCCTGCACCGACCCGGAGCATCCACTCGCCAACACCGAGTTCATGTTCCCCTACGCCAGCATCACCGAGATCCCGCAAAAAGACATGCTCGCCAATATCGGCCAGACCCTCGTCGTATCCGCGATCACCGAGGACCAGAACTTCATCAACCAGCTCCTCCTCAGCCCCGACATCGAACGACTCACCCTCGGACCCTTCCCCACCAACCGCGTCCAGTGGGAGCAACCCCACGAAGGCAACCTCTTCGAATTCCTTTACCACCGCCGCGCCATCCAAGGAAATATTCCCTCCCGCACGACCTGAAACTCAGAATCTTGCAAATCGGGTTTTCTCCGCGACCCTCTACCGCGACCCTCTACCACGCCCGCGCTTCAGCGCTGTAAACCAACTACCCATGACCCCTTTCGACGCCCGCCACAGCCCGCGTATCGTTTTCGGCCCCGGACGCCTGTCCGAACTTCCGGAGTGCGTCGCTACCCTCGGCGTCAGCAAGCTCCTGCTCGTCACTGACCCAGGCATCGTCGCCGCCGGCCATGTCGGCCGCGCCACCGACTCCCTCGAAGCCGCCGGATTTGACGTCACTGTCTTCCAAGGCACCCACGTCAACCCCACGGAATCGGACATTGAAGCCTGCCGCGCCTTTGCCGAGAACTTGAAACCCGAAGCAATCATCGGCCTCGGCGGAGGCAGCAGCATGGACACCGCCAAGGGCTGCAATTTCCTGCTCCACAACGGCGGCCACATGTCCGACTACCGCGGCTACGGTTTAGCGAAACACGCGATGCTGCCCTTCATCGCCGTACCCACCACTGCGGGAACGGGCAGCGAGTGCCAGTCCTACGCCGTCGTCTCACAAGACGACAGCCACGTAAAGATGGCCTGCGGCGACCCCAAGGCGCTTGCCCGAATCGCAATCCTGGATCCCGAACTCACCGTTTCCCAACCACCGGTCGTCGCAACTCTCACCGCCCTCGACGCCCTCTCGCATGCCCTCGAGTCCGCCGTCTGTACCAAACGCAATCCGATTTCATCCGCATACTCCCGCGAGGCATTCCACCTGATCGCCTCCGCGATTCGCCCTATCCTCGACAATACAGCCGATCTTGAAACTCGCGGCCGCATGCTACTCGGTGCCTCCATGGCCGGATCCGCGATCGAAAACAGCATGCTCGGTGCCGCTCACGCCACCGCCAATCCCCTCACCGCACGCTTTGATATCCCCCACGGCCACGCCGTCAGCCTGATGCTGTCCCACGTCATCCGGCTCAATTCCCGAAACCCCGAAGCCGCCGCGATCTACGAGACCTTTAGTAGCTACCTCGGAGAACCTCTCCTTGACTGGGTTGAGGAAACGATCGCACTCGCCGGTCTTCCCATCCATTCTCCCGATAGCGGAGCGATTCCCGAACTGACCGAAGCCGCCACGCAGCAATGGACCGGCCGCTTCAACCCGGTGCCGCTCGATTCCGAGTCCATCACCGCCCTCTATCAAAGCGCCCTCGGAGAAACTCAGACCATCCCGTCATGAACCGAATCCTCGCCTCGCTCCCTTTCCTGCTACTGGCGGCGTGCGAGAAGCAGCAACCAGAAGCCGTCCTCGCGCCGGTTGCGTCCGCCCCGGCGGACACAGATTGGCCGATTACCCGCGGCGGCCCCCACCTCCAGGGGCGGGTGCATGCCTCGGCCTCTCAACAGCCCGTCATTGAGTGGACCTACGACCTCGGCCATCCCGTCGTCGCCGAGGCCGCCATCGCGGAAGGAGTCATCGTGATCGGCGACGTGATGGGTAACATCCACTGCATCGATCTTGAGACTCGCGAGCGCCGCTGGCTGCTTGAAACCGGCGACACCATCGAAGCTGCGCCCGCCATTTCGGGGGGGCGCGTTTTCGTCGGCTCCGGCGACGAGCAATTTCACGCGCTCGACCTCAAGACCGGCGACAAGATCTGGACAATCAAAGGAGACGAGAAGTTTTCCTCCGCCCCCAACATCGTCGCCGCTACCGACGGATCCGGCGAGTGGCTGCTAGTGAACGGCTATGATGGCATCACCCGTTGCCTCCGCCCGGCGGACGGATCCGAAGTATGGACCTATCCGACCAACGACTTCATCAACGGCACCCCGGCCGTGATCGATGGCCGCTACGTCGCCTTCGGGGGCTGCGATATGGTCATTCACATCCTCGATCTCTCCAATGGCAAACTCGTCAACAAGATCGCCTGTGAATCCCAAATCACCAGTTCCGTCGCGACTTCCGGAACCACCATTTACTGCGGCAATTACGCCAATCAGGTGATCGCTGCGGATGCAAATGCCGAGAAACCGATCTGGATCTACGAAGACAAGAACTTCCAGTTCTCCTCCTCTCCTGCCATCGATGAAAATCACGTCTACATCGGTTCACGCGATAAGTCGTTGCACGCCATCGACCGGACCACCGGCAAGCGTGCGTGGATGTTCAAGACCGGCGGCCGCATCGACAGCTCGCCGCTCGCCTTCGACGACGCCATCGTCTTCGCCTCCTACGACGGGCGACTTTACGCCACCGACCCCGCCGACGGCCGCGAGCTCTGGCGGCTTGATTTGGGCGAAGACCTGACCGCTTCGCCCGTATATGCTTATGGCCGAATCGTCATCGGAGGTGGTGACGGCACGCTTTTCGTGCTTAAATAGCGACAAGTTCCCCGCAGCCACCCCGTAAACGAAAGCAACATCAAACCGCTGCACTCCAAAGATCATGCCAGAAATCATTCAAAAGTCCCACGCCACGCGCGCCGGCAACTATTTCATCTCGAATTACCCGCCGTTTTCCTTCTGGAATGAAGACCAGACTGCAGAGGTAGTGAAGGCATACGAAACCCCGCACGAAGGGACTCCGCCGCCGCTCGGACTCTATCACCACATCCCATTCTGCCGGAAACGCTGCCACTTCTGCTATTTCCGCGTCTACACCGACAAAAACGCCGAGGACATCAAGCACTACCTCGACTGCACCGTCCGCGAGCTCGAAATGATGGCGAAGAAACCGCTGATCGCCGGCCGCAAGCCGCACTTCGTCTACTTCGGCGGCGGCACCCCATCGTATCTTTCCGCCAAGCAGCTCGTTGAACTCACCGACAAGATGAAGGCGCTTCTGCCGTGGGACGCCGCCGAGGAGGTCGCCTTCGAATGCGAGCCGGGCACGCTCAATCCGGGCAAGCTCTCCACCATCAAGGACATCGGCGTGACTCGCCTTTCCCTCGGCATTGAGAACTTCGACGACCGCATCCTCGAAATCAATGGCCGCGCCCACCGCACCAAGGAAGTTTACCGCTCATACGAACGCGCCCGCGCCGAGAACTTCGACCAGATCAACATCGACCTCATCGCCGGCATGATGGAGGAGACCGAGGAGAACTGGCAGGTCAACATCGAGAAAACCCTCGAACTGATGCCCGACAGCGTCACCATTTACCAAATGGAGGTGCCGTATAACACCGGCATCTACAAGGACATGAAAGCCAGTGGCTCCCTCGTCGCCCCGATCGCCGACTGGGAAACCAAACGCCGCTGGGTCAAGGAGGCCTTCGCCGAACTCGAATCCGCCGGCTACACCATCAGCTCCGGCTACACCGCCGTCAAAGACCCCAAACGCTCCAAGTTCATCTACCGCGACTCCCTTTGGGGCGGAGCCGACCTACTCGGCCTCGGTGTCGCCTCCTTCTCGCACGCCAAAGGCGTCCACTACCAGAACCTCACCGAAATCGACGATTACGAAAAAGCCCTCGACGCCGGGAAAATGCCGACAAAACGCGCTCTGCGCACCACTGCGGAGGAGCGGATGATACGCGAATTCATCCTCCGTATGAAACTCGGCCGCGTCGAAGCCGGCCACTTCCAGGAGAAATTCGGTATCAACATCCTCGAGCGCTTCGCCGCACCCCTCGCCCAGATCCATGACGAAGGACTGCTCAATATCGAGGGATCGGCCATCGTCCTCACCCGCGACGGCCTCCTCTGTGTCGACAACCTCCTGCACGACTTCTTCCTCCCCGAACACGTCACCGATAAACTGGTCTAACGAAGCGCCGACCCGAGCCCGCATCATCTTCGCAGCCGAAGCCAAACGCATGGAAACCACGGAGCCCATCCTCGCCCCCGTTTTAGCACCGATCCTCGCCGGTTCGGAACTCGGCGACACCCCGCTCGCGTGGATTTCCTCGACACGGGTTCCCCCGCCTTTCCACCGACTTCTCGTCCACAAACACGACATGACCTCCGAGCTCTCCAGCTTCCATGGTGATGTCATCAGCCTCCACGTCCTGCATTCCCAGACCGTGGAAGACACTTACCTGCGGGAAGTCACGCTCCACGCAACGTCCTCCGGAAACTGCGTCGAATACGGTCTCATCGCCATCCTCCTGAATTCATTCCCCAAGGAACTCCGCCCCCGAATTCTCGCTGGGGACACCCCGCTCGGCGCGATTCTCAACGAATCCAAGCTCACCTACCACAGTGAACCACAGGGATTTTTCACCATCCCCGCCGGAACGCTTCGAAAAATTTTCCCCCAATCCCCCTCTGGCGAAATTCTCTATGGGAGATATAGTTACCTAGTTCAGAACGACGGCTCCTGCCTCGCCAAGATACTCGAAATCCTGCCTTTATCTTAACCACTTCTGCAATTCCATATGGGAAAAAAGCACTAGCCCGGTCTTCCTAGTTATATTCCAAACAAAAGTTCCTCTCCCGCCCCAAGCCGCAACGCCACACCTACCAACTACTTTTCCCATGCCAGACTACGACGCGATCATCATCGGCGGTGGCCCTGCCGGCACCACCTGCGCGACCCTCCTTGCCGAAAAGGGTCACCGCGTCCTGCTCCTCGAAAAGGACAAGTTCCCCCGCTACCACGTCGGCGAATCCCTTATGCCGTTCTGCTGGTTCACGCTCGAACGCCTGGGCGTCGTCGATCTCATGGCCGACATCGGCTACACCAAAAAACACTCGGTCCAGTTCGCCACCCAGGACGGCCGCATCTCCGCCCCCTTTTACTTCTTCGAGCACCTCGACCACCCCGCCGCCACCACCTGGCAGGTCGAGCGCGCTGAGTTCGATCTCATGCTCCTCGACAACGCCCGATCGAAGGGAGTCGAGGTCCGCGAAAACACGACTGCCCTCGATTTCCTCAAGCAGGACGGACGCATCACTGGAGTTCGCGCCCGCACCGAGGATGACAAACCCTTCGAAGTCACCGCCCCCATCACTCTCGACTGCACCGGCCGCGACGCCCTGTTCCAGCGCAAGAACGGCTGGCGCAAGCGCGATCCCAAGCTGAACAAAATTTCCATTTGGACTCTCTATCAGGATGCCATGCGCGACCCCGGTCTCGACGAGGGCGCCACCACCATTGCTTACCTCGATGGCCGCGGCTGGTTCTGGAATATCCCGCTGCGCAACGGCATCGTTTCCTCCGGAATCGTCGCCGAGCGGGACTACCTTTACCGCGACACCCGCGACCCCGCGGAAATCTTCGCCCGCGAAATCGAGAACAACTCCTGGGTCAAGGAACACCTCTCCCAAGGCCGCCAATTCGGCGAATACTGGGTCACCGGAGAATACTCCTACCGCGCCGAACACTGCGCCGATGACGGCCTCGTCCTCGTTGGCGACGCCTTCTCCTTCCTCGACCCCGTCTTCTCCTCCGGTGTCTTCCTCGCCCTGAAATCCGGTGAAATGGCCGCAGACGCCACCCACGCCGCCCTCCTCTCCGGTGACACCTCTGCCACCGCCTTCGCCAGCTATGGCGAAAACCTCTGCGGAATCATCGAAGTCATGCGGCAGCTCGTTTACGCCTTCTACGACGAAAACTTCAGCTTCGGCAAACTCATCCGCGCCCACCCCCACCTCCGCGCCAAACTCACCGACTGCCTCATCGGCAACATCGAGGGTCAGGACTTCAGCGACCTCTCCGCGGCACTGAAAGAATTCGCCGACATTCCGGCTCCGCTGGAGCACGGTCGCGTCCCAAGCCGCTTGCAACCCGATGAATCACCCGTCACCCCATGCTCCAACGAAACCATCTCATGAGCGAACGCAGCCCTTGTTTTGAAGTCCAACGCCTCGTCGAGTTTTGCGAAACCGACATGGCTGGCATTGTCCATTTTTCCAACTTCTTCCGCTACATGGAGAGTGCCGAGCACGCCTTTCTGCGCAGCCTCGAACACGATCCCCACAGCCACGTTGACGGCCTCGAAACCGGTTGGCCACGGGTCAACGCCACCTGCGACTACCGCCGCCCCGTCCGCTTCGGCGATACTCTCACCATTCGCATCTTCATCGACGAAGTCCGCAACCGCTCGGTCCGCTACGGTTTCGAGTTTCACCACGCCGGCGAAATCGTCGCGACCGGCAGCATCGCCGCGGCCCACGTCTCCATCACCCCCAGCGGCATCCAAGCGGTTGCCATCCCCGCAGCCCTCCGCCAAAAACTCCTTGCCTTCACCACCGCCCCCTAATCTACGCTACGCAGATTCTCCACATCCCAACCCCTAAATGAAAATGAACTGGCTCACTCTCGCCCTCGTCACCGTCGCCTGCTGGGGACTCTATGGTATCTTCCTCCACGCTGGCCAACTTGGCATGGCCGACAAGGAACTCGGCCGCTACAAAGCCTTCCTATTCGTCGGTGTCGCCTACTTCCTCACCGCCGTCCTCGCACCGCTTGCCGTCCTGCTCATGTCGAAGAACATGAACTGGAACATGCCCCCCAAAGGCATGTGGCTCTCCCTGCTGGCTGGCATTCTCGGAGCCGTCGGGGCGTTTTTCGTCCTTCTTGCCATGGCCTCCGGCACCAAAAGCGGTATGAACCCCGGTATCGTCGCGGTCTCGGTCATGTCCATCATCTTCGCCGGCGCACCCATCGTCAACGCCATCACCGCGATTGCCATGCACCCGCCCAAGGCTGGGCTCTCTGCCATCCCCGTGCCGTTCTTCCTTGGCATCATCCTCGCCGCCCTCGGCGGTTTTCTGGTTACCAAATTCAAACCCGATTCCGCCCCGCCAGCGGCAGTCGCCGCTCCGGCTGAGAAATAGGTCCTCTACGCTCGATAGGACCCATGCCCGATCAACTCACCAAGCTGAACCAGCTACTCGCCACCATCCTTCCGGCGAATGCCTTCTATCATAGCAAGCTCGGCAGCCTCGGCCCGTTCCAATCCCTTGCCGACTTCTCCGCCACGGTTCCATTCACTACCAAGGACGAACTCGCCGCAGACCACGAACAACACCCGCCCTACGGCACCACCCACACCTTCCCCCTCACAAGCTATCACCGTTTCCACCAAACCAGCGGCACGCGCGGCAAGCCTCTCATCTGGCTCGACGAACCCTCAGGCTGGTCCTGGATCCTCGATAACTGGGAATGGGTCTGGCACGGCGCCGGCGTGAATCCCGGCGACCCCGTATTCTTCCCCTTCGCATTCGGCCCCTTCCTCGGCTTTTGGGCTGGCTTCGAAGCCGCCACCCGCATGGGCCTCCGGGCCGTTCCCGGCGGTGGACTTTCCTCCGTAGACCGTCTCCGCCTCCTCCAGCGTAGCGAGTGCACCATCCTCTGCTGCACCCCCACCTACGCCCTGCGTCTCGCCGAGGTCGGCGAAAAATCCGGCCTCCCCGTCCACTCCCTCGGCGTTAGGAAAATCGTCGTCTGCGGCGAACCCGGCGGCAGCATCCCTGAAGTCCGTGATCGCATCGAGTCCGCATGGGGCGCCCGCGTCTATGACCATCACGGCATGACCGAAATCGGCCCCGTATCGGTCAGCTCGGAAAACGATCCCAACCTGCTCCTCCTGCGCCACGAGGCTTACTTCTGCGAAGTCATCGACCCCGCCACCGGAGCGCCCGCCGCCCCGGGCGAGACCGGCGAACTCGTCCTCACGACCCTGGGCCGCCACGGCTCCCCGCTCCTGCGCTACCGCACCGCCGATCGGGTTCAAGCCGTCATCCCGGACGCCGCCGCCCCCGGTGCCTTCGCACTCCGCGGCGGCATCCTCGGCCGCACCGATGACATGGTCGTCATCCGCGGCATCAACATTCATCCAAGCTCCGTGGATGCAATCGTCCGCTCATTCCCCAACATCGCCGAGTATCGGGTCGAAGTCGATCAACGCTCGGACCTCGCCGAACTCCGCCTCCAGATCGAAGCCGCCGAAAGCACAGCCACCGCGCTCGCGCAACAACTACGCTCCACCTTCAACCTCCGCATCGCCGTCACTGCCGTCGCACTGGGCAGCCTCCCCACCTTCGAAGTGAAAGCCCAGCGTTGGCAGCTGATCGCTTAGGCAAAACTCCCCCGCCCAACCAAGCCATCTGGAAACAAGTGGTCAGGCGCATTAAAGTAGCTGCCGCGTCTCGCAGCAGGCCGTGCAAGCCCCGTCTCGGGGCAAAACCAAGTAGCTCGCGCATCCTGCGCCAGGCCGTTAGTGAGGCATCCTGCCGCCCATCCCAAACGAATCCCCTCCCCTGCAAATCACCGTCCCTGCGTCCCTTATGACTTCTGAAAAACCCAAGGAATCTGGAGAAAACTTGCGGAAAATGTTGCGATTCAGCACCTGACCCCGAGGAGACCCCGAGGAGAGTAGGCTTCGTGCTGCTTGATCACCGCCTCGATTTCTTGGGGCGTGATATGGTCGGTGGCGTATTGCTTGGCGAGGAAGGCTCGGAGGTCGCCCTTGATGAGAACCTCTTGTGGCTGGCGCTCAATCGCCTCGCCCAACACGTGCGGATAGCCTTCGGCTCCGAGGAGTTCGATGATGGCTGATTCGAGTTGGGCTTCGGTGAATTTCATGAGGTTGGATGAATAGGCTGCCAATGTTTCGATGGTGTCCAGTTGTGATCGGAGACTTCTTTTTTAATTACGGGAAAGAGGAATTTCGAAATATCAGTCGTGACCTTCGATAGTTCGAACTGTGGCAATTTTCCTTTTCGGACGAAGGCAGACCACTGCTCGATTTTTTGAGCGTCACAGCTGAACTCAGTGGTGAAAGGCATCGGGCTCTCTGCTGGAATCGGGGTCGAACGTCGAGAAAATGTGTTGAGGATAGCTTTTGTTAAATTGTTGCCATTGAAGTCGAGATGGGCTTGCAGCCAATGGAGATCGTAAAAATCCTTCATCCGGCTGTTGTTGATCCCGAGGGTTACGGCTGCCTCGAGCTTCTCGGCGATCACGGTCTCCATCGGATAGGTTACCAGAGGGATTTCCTGATAGTCGAGAAGGGGCGCCCACTTTTGAATGCGGACTTCGGGCGTGATGATATCCCCGAAGCCGATGTCGAATTGCAGGGGGATCTTCACTCTGCCGAGCTTACAAGTGATCAGCACCCGCACGCCGCCGTAGCTGTTGTCATCGCGAATCGCTGCCGCTCGAATATTTTCCCAACTCAGGGAATCTTCCTTTTCTGGCGTGAGCTGGCAAATCTCGGTGAAAATCTCTTTCAGATCTTCAGGATCATGATCTCCGAAACTGAGGAAGTCCGCATCTCGGGTAGGGCGGTGCCCATCCAGCTTTAGAAAGCGGAAGAGCTGAGCACCTTTGAGGACAAAGCGATCCGCATAGTCACTCTGAGCCAGGCGAGCAAAAAAGCGGCTTAGGGCAAATTGCTCAAGCAACGAGGCATACTGAATACCTGTCCGGCGTCCCTCGTCCTTGAGGCGGTCCTGAAGTGAGGCGACAAGATTCATGGCTTAGACGAGGGCATCGAGATAGGGCCGGATCACGCTGGTGACGCGCTGGGGCTTTGCATATTCTATGACCTCAGTAGGCTTCACTCCGCTTCCGAGAATCTCTTTGAGAGCCTCGAGACAGACATCAAGACCGACCCGATTCCGGTATTTGAAACAATCGACCACGGTGCGCGCAGGATTGGTGATCTGGGTGGGGATGTCATTGAGAACGTGGGTCACGACTCCTTCCTTAAAAGCCGCAGGGACTTTGCTACGGACCACTTCCAGCGGGGGATAGTCAATTCTCGGTGTGACAGCGTTTTGTTTCAGGAGAATCCAAACGGCGTGGGGTTGTTGGGTTCCAATCTGGTGAAACTGTAGTGCAGAGAGAAGGGTGATGATTCCCTTGGGAACACGAGCGGCGACTTCGGAAAGGCTGAGGTTCTCATCGAGTTCTGCCTCTGGGTGATGATAAATTCCGCGCGACAGCCGAATCAGCTCACCTGCTTTGACAGCCTGTGAGATCACCGTGCTGCTGATCCCAGCCTCACGTAGGCTTTCCTCTCGGAGAAGCCTTGAATGTTGCGCAAGTCGTTGAAGTTGGGATCGTTGTTTTTCCATTTCTTAGTAACTAGAGGCTAAGTTACTTGTTTTTGGAAATATCGGCAAGCTTGGAATTGGCGCTGTCTTTGCATGAACAGCCCTCTCCAAATGCGGTCCTGCCGCTTCAGGAGAAAGCCATCCGAGACCAGCTTCATGATCGCCTTGTTGCTCTCGTAGAGATCGGCAGCAGCTTCGCTGAATTTTGAATGCTGAGTCATGAGTTATGAATTCTTTCCGAGCTGCGAGGTTTTGACGATGGCGGTGAGGATGCGGACCAACTCGTCGGCTTCTTTGGTGATGCCGATGAGTTTTTCACCCTCTACGACCTCCGCCGCGTTCAGCAGTCTGAGCCAGTAGAGGGCTTCCCTCGCTTCCTTTCGAGCAATCGCCATTTTGGCAGTAAAGTCCGCTTTGCTCTGCCCGGCTTGCGCCTCTTCGATGTTTGCGCCGATCGATGTCCCTGCGCGCAACAACTGATTAGCCAGTGTTCGCGAGACACGATCCTGTGTTTCCAGAAAACGGCACAGGCGAACTATGCGCACCGCAAACTCGAAGCTCCTCTCGACGATATCCAATTCAGCACTCATCATTCATAAATCATCACTCGAACCCCTTGGGTTCGCCTCTGATCGCTGATTCGAGTTGGGCTTCGGTGAATTTCATGGAGGTCAATTTACGAGCTCTGTTTTCGCCACGCATCAAGCACAGCTGCGACATCTAGTTCGCTAGGTTCTTCGTTCCAGCAATCGTAGAACGAAGTGTCCTCGCTATGCGGCGTGGGATCAGGGCGGTCGATTTTGATCCTTGTGGGCATCATCACTGAGTCCCCAAGCAATATGGCTTCACCCCTCCGCAACGTGGAAAACATACTTGTGACTCCTCGAACGGAGTCGGGTAATAGGTTTTTGACGTAGCTCTGATCGTCTGGATTAGAAATTCGTAAACAGAGGAATGAATTGCACTGTGAGAGAATCGTTGAAGAAACCTCTCACGCCCAAACAGGTTGGCCCGGAAGCGAAGTAGCGATGTTTCACAGGGACGGGCCTATGGCTTCCAAACTTCGAGACGCTTAAAACAGTGCCATTCGGGTCAGGTCTCTCATTTTAGCATTTCTTCCAAATCCCGTAGCCTTTTCGTGTTCCCGGAATCGCGATGGAACATCCCTGTCAGGCGGCTGAGTTTCCTCATCGCCGCCTCACCAACTTCCCCTCCTACCTCGGCTCTCGCCTCCAGCCATGCAACATACGCCCGCCCGGCCCATCACGTGGTAAATCGCACCGGGTGCCTGATACCGCAGCGGACTCGCCATGCCCTCCAAGCTGAACCAACCAGTCGTCGCCATCATCGCCGCATTTCACGGACCGCCCCCTTTCAGACCCCTTTCACTTAGGCAAATCACCCCCGCCCAACCAAGCTGCCTGGGAACAGGTGGTCAGGCGGATTAAAGTAGCTGCCGCGTCTCGCAGCAGGCCGCGCAAGCCCCGTCTCGGGGCGAAACCAAGTAGCCGGCGCATCCTGCGCCAGGCCGTTCGTGAGGCATCCTACCTCCCATCCCAAACGAATCCCCTCCCCTGCAAATCATCGTCCCTGCGTCCCTTATGACTTCTGAAAAACCCAAGGAATCTAGAGAAAGCTTGCGGGAAATGTTACCTTGCGAGGACTAACCCCGATGAATTAACTTGCGAGGACTGACCCCGATGAATTCTTCCTCTTATCCGTGCCCATCCGTGGAATCCGTGGTTAAAAAATCTTTCTCTTCCGTTTCTGATTTAATCTTTAGCATTTAGTGCTTTCCACCCCATGCCCCGCGCTTCCCAACCCGACCCCACACCCCGCCGCACCCCGGTTGGAAGTGGCATCGGTGCGGATCTCCAAGTCTTGACCATTCAGGCATTTCAGCTACGTTCACAACATCGTTATGCACTCCACCCTATCGAAGCCGCTCTTCAGCATCACCGTGCCGACGCCGAAATCGCCGGCCAAGAAGGCGACGGCGGCATCTGTTTTGAAGAGGCCGAAACTTACTACCGAGCAGGCGCTCAAGGGCTACGACTACCTGAAATCCCGCAGCTCCCGCAGCTCCCGCAGCTCCCGCAGCAGCTCCGGGAGCTGACCCGTCTCAGCCCTCTCGACCGCGTCGGGCGGAAATTCCTCAGGATCTGGGCAGAGGAAAACAACCACGTTTGCGATGAAGCGCACTTTTTCCAGCGCTGGACCGCACAGGAAAAACGCGGCGGTGCCGAGCACCAGGTTTACCACGATCAGGAATCAGGTCGCTGGATCAAGCGCCTCTACCATGGAGTGAACTCCAGCACCCTCGGCGATTACCTGGTGCGGATGCGCCTCCACGCCGTGCTCTTCCCGGAGACCGCCTACCGGCTGGAAGGATTCACCATCAATCCGAAAAACAAGCAACTCGCCCCGCTCGTTTCCCAGCCCCATGTGGAAGTCGATACCACACGCCCGCTCGTCACCAAGTCCGAGACCGACGATCTCATGGCCGCCATGGGCTTCGCTCCCGTCAAAAAGAAGACTGCGAAAAAGGCAGCGAAGCGACCGAAGGCTCCAGCAAAGAAAAAGTGATAGCGAATCCCGCATGAAACCTGCCGCCCATCCCAAACGAATCCCTCCCCTGCAAATCATCGTCCCTGCGTCCCTTATGACTTCTGAAAAACCCAAGGAATCTGGAGAAAACTTGCGGAAAATGTTGCGATGCAGCACCTGACCCCGAGGACAAATCGCACCGGGTGCCTGATATCGCAGCGGACTCGCCATGCCCTCCAAGCTGAACCAACCAGTCGACGCCATCAACGCCGCATTTCACGGACCGCCCCCTTTCAGACCCCTTTCACTTAGGCAAATCACCCAAGCCCAACCAAGCCGTCTGGGAACAGGTGGACAGGCGGATTAAAGTAGCTGCCGCGTCTCGCAGCAGGCCGTGCAAGCCCCGTCTCGGGGCGAAACCAAGCAGCCGGTGCATCCTGCGCCAGGCCGTCCGGCAGGAATCCTGCCGCCCACCCCAAACGAATCCCCCCCTGCAAATCACCGTCCCTGCGTCCCTTATGACTTCTGAAAAACCCAAGGAATCTGGAGAAAACTTGCGGAAAATGTTGCGATGCAGCACCTGACCCCGAGGACATGACGATTTTTCCAACGGATTCCGGGGAGAGAGTCCCTGAGTATTCCTCTCAATGCTGTTTGAATGAGTGGTGGTCAGGTGTGGCTTGAAGGCAAGAAACAAGATCTGCAAAGCCCATTCTTCCATTTCCGGGATCTGCAAAAGGCTCTCCACTCCCCGGAAGGCTTCGAGGCCGGCTTTCAGGGATTCGTCGTTGAGCTTCGTGCGCTCTGATCCGTCTTAAAGTTCTCCGCCTGTTCGAAGATCTCCTGAGAGATCTCATCGCGATTCACGGGCGGATACCCGTTCTCGGTGAGCAGGATGATGAGGTCCACTTGGAGCTTGATCATCTCCTCCGAGAGGGGGTGATCCGGATGGCCAAACTCATGAGAAGCCTGAAAGGCTTCCGGACCAAAGCCCAGGGTTTCCAACCCTGGGTCTTGCGGGCGCCCAAGCGTCACGAACCCTGAAGGGGTTATGGAAAGCGAGAAGCCCTGCGCAGATCGTTTTGTTTTAAGTCTCGAATGATTAGCAGGCCTGTCCTGAATGGTACGGGATTAAGCGTGATTTCGTTGGAGATGAAAGGGGGAGTGAGCTCCAGAGGCTGAGGATCGTCGGCCGATTCTCCCAGCCCCGGGAGGGGCGAAATATTCTAGCCGCTAGCGTGAGCTAGCGGATGCGGGTTGATGCAGAATCGGAACCCCGGCAGCGGGTGACAGAAGCCGCCGGTTGCTCAGTTGCGGGTGAGGCCACCGGGATTACACGGCTGCTTTCGCCCGCTGCCGGGGCTCCGTCTTCCTGCGACGGAGTGACCGCTAGCTCACGCTAGCGGCTAGAGTCTGCCGCCCCTTGGGCTCAGGAGCTGTTTCTCCTCATCAGCAGGGGTCCGATGATGCAAAACGGGCACGGAGCAAGAGGAAGTCACCTTACCCCTCATTCCGCTTAATCCCGTGCCATTCAGGCCTGTCCCCGTGAAACCCCTAATTCCTGATATGGAGAGCGGGTTTGCAACCCGCTTGCCGAGATGTCGGGAGGGTCTGCGACCCTCGAAAATGCGAGAACCGGCCCTTGACGAGTTGATCTGAAGCCGCTCGGTAATCCCGGCAGGGGTGCCAGAGGCGGTCGCTATTGGATGGCTCTGCCCCGTCCTGAATGGTGCGAGTTCGAGCGGTGCCTCGGGGGGCACCGGGTCGCTTGCCCTGCCAGCGCTCCGAAGGAAAGGGGTGGGGGGGCGACCTTCACTGACCCGTTCCTGTGAAGCCCCTGTTTTGCACAAATGTTCATCTGTTTGGACTGACCCCTAAGTTGCTTCATTCTAATCGTAAGCCAGCCAGCTTTTCGCCTTAATATTTTCGACGAAATTGCTCTTAACTGAGCAGCATTCAGGCCTGTCCCCGTGAAACATCCCATTCTTGTTTTTCGGGACCGACTCTTTTTGAATGAGCAGCTAAACTGTTTCCTCTCGATTCTCACCTTACCCATCTGAGAAGATGCTCGCGGTCTAGCTCAAACTCCTTCAGGCTCTTACCTTGGGCACGCGCCTTGATTTTCAGTTCCTCCGCAGTAACCGCCAAGACTGTTCCACTCAAGAAAATCTTGTTGCCCTGCACCTTCTGACGCACCCCTACAGGAATCTCTTCGTCGACGAAATGCCCATTTGAAAGCTCAATGCTACGGGGTTTATTCTTTCTGCTTACCAATCCCTTGGTCAAGTCTTCTCGAGTTTTAGGAAATGGTTTGTTGACACGGTCCTCATCATCGATTGTCAGGGAGTAGATTCGTGAATAATGCACGGCGAAGGGGATTCTTTGGGATCCATTCCTGTATGTGAAATGAGCCAGTCCAGATTCACGGTCAAGTCGTGCAAATCGACAGGTCCAAGTCAGGTCGCGCTTGTCGGACCAATTGTTCGTCTCAATTTTGAGGACGTCTCCTAATAAAGGACTGATCGAGCAAAGGCAGGAAAAAAAGAGCAAGTTCAAGGTTCTCATCATAGTGTTAGTTCGTAGTGGTCAATTTCTGATTTTGTAACTGATTTGACTAGAATCTGCGACCCCTCAGCTGCGGGTGCATTGAATACGAGAAATTCTTCATCATCCTCAGCCAATAATCGATAAACCTTTGAGATGCCAAACTCTCCCTGATCTTCGCCTTGGAAGAAGATCTTGATCTTGGGTAGTGTCGAAGTGTCATCTGTCCGGTCCGCGATACCCAGTGCCGTTCCTCTACTTGAGCCGAGTGACGTGCATCCGAGGAAAGTGGAATATAGAAGCAATGCTAATACAAAGTAGCCGAACCAAGGCCGCCATACGTAGCGGCACGAATAGTAGACAACAGAAAAGGCTAAGAGATAGGTTGCCGCCCAAAACCAAAGATTCGACGCAAGCAGGATGTTCTCGACAAAGGCAACTGGCGTGGTTGCATCTAGCGATAGCGGCTTGACCGTGAAGCCGAACGCTCGATTGTACCCCATGGAATATGCGTAGCCACCGGCATACAGAGCCACCGTGAAGTATCCGATGAACACCAGCAGGTCTTGAAACTGCTTGGTTGAGTCACCATGGACTTCAGTCATTTTTTTAAAATAGCGAATCATATGCGGAGCTGTCGTTTGGTCAATTGTCGGAAATCATTATCGGGTCGGGTTACTATGCAATTTGAAAACTCATGTGCTAGCAAGCTTAAAGGAGTTGGCAAACTTGCGCCTTCGATACGTTCTAGGTCAGGAAGAGGGTGTGAAGCGTATAAATGGGCAACAGGCTGTTAACGGATACATTGGCAACACATTAGATTGGCGTATAAAAGTGGGCTTTGTGAGGATGTCCAGGGAACTCGAGGCTGAGGAGACGGACGGTCCCGGAGTCGTCCTGAGGCAACACCTTAGCTATAGCGCTGCAGATCGACTGGCCTGCCCTGAAGAGTCTGATTTAGGCGTGATCCCAATCTTCGCTCAACTCTCCAGTGCCGATGGCCAGTCGTGCTTCTCCAAGTAAGTAGCCAGGTTCTTCGCCTCTTTTCGGTATGCGGAGTCGCGCTCCCATCGCTCCTTCACGGAGCGGTGGATCAGTGTATCCCCGTTGCCATGATGAATCTCTCGGTAGAGCCGTTTCTTGAGTCGATAGTATTTGCGACGTGACTTGTGAATTTTCGATTTGCTGCTCCCGTCGATATTCTGGCGCAGATGACTTTCAAAAACGAGACCTGACTCTTGGGCTTGGCGTATCAACCAGTCGAGAGGGATGTCCGATAGTGAGGCTCCATTAGGGTCTCTGGGGTATCCGCCTCCTACGTCACTATGTGCTCCGCAGAACCAAACCTGTCTGATGTCGACTCCGGGTTTGGGCTTCCAGATCGTAGGCACAAAATCTGTCCGCAACTCATCGATCGCAAGGGCGTGCCTCGCGGTTGACACATTAGAGCCAATCTCAGTGTCGTAGAATTCATCCTTGTCGTCCAAGAAGCCAAGGAAGGAAAGTGGTATGCCCATGGCGCCGACTGTGTCCCAAACGCCAACAAAGTGGATTTTACGGGACCGATGTGAGTATTGGCTTCGGAACTTGGCCGATTGCTCTCCTTTTGGTGCATATGGATGGCTTGAACGTTTGTAGTATGTGAAAGCCAATTCGATCAATTTGGCATCAGGACGCTTGAGAATCCCACAATTATTGATCATCCCACATAGGCTCCGGATCGTGTAAGCGCCTCTGCTGAAGCCGAAGAGAAAGATCTCGTCCCCTGGGGAGTAGTTCTGAACAATATACCGATATCCATCCATGATGTTCTTATCCAGCCCTTTCCCAGTTGATCCTCCAGAGACCTTATCGTGGTAGGACCCGATCCCCCAGTCGTAGAAAACCTGCTGCGGGATTCCGTCTGAGCCCGCCGGTTTGATGGCCCTTGCCATCTTTAGCACATTCGTAGGCACATCCTTCGTGTGATCCTTTTCTGGGCGGTTCCACGTGCCATCAGAGCACACAATAAGACGTTTCTTCATAGCTCTTTTCACATTCCTAACAAACTGGCGACGTGTAGTCTAGAAGTTTCGAACAGAGACTAGTGTGCCGCATTGCGCCAAATAGAATGACACCGGGGAGGCGATGTTAAAAAGGCTGCGAACGGTCGTTGCGCCATAAAAGATGACACCCGGATGAGAGAACTATCTGGGATCATGGGCAAAGCGAGTAAATCAGAGTATTTGGAGAGCTGTGACCTTCACTGACCCGTCCCTGTGAAACACCCTACGGCTCCAACCAGCAAGCTTCCGTTTAGTGCGCATCCGAGAATGCTACTCAAGCGAACACTGTTAACAAGGTTTATCTTCTTTTACTGACCCGTCCCTGTGAAACACCGTCCCTGTGAAACACCCTGTGAAACACCGATACTCCTCGTCAATGTAGCTCTGGAAGTCTCTCATTGTGTGGTGGGTTGGGTCTGTCCCTCAACTGGCCCAGCGGGTTGAAACGAATGTGAAGGGGGGGAGGGCATGGTGACTTTGAATTGGCTACGCAGTGCGTAGCGTATTCGAGTGTCAAAATACTACTTGCCGGGGCGGTGTTTGAGTTTTTGTTCCAAGGCCTTAAGCTCTGCTTCGTCTTTCAGGTCGGCATCGAGTGCTTCTTTCTTAATGCGCCCTTGGTCGAAGCCGAGGTAAAGCTCGGAGGTTTGGTCCTCCATCTCCTGATGGCTGATGGAGCCTGTGTGTTCGAGAAGCGGAAAGCCGTTGGTGGAGATGATTTGATCGACGTTATTCTTCCAGAAGCCCATCCGGGTTTCGGTACGGCTCTTTGCACGGAGTTCCGCTGTTTCCAGGAAGATGACGACAAGGCGATTGAGAGTATCGAGTTCGTCCTCGGTGAGGTAGTTCTTGCCGACGAGAATATCCTGTTTTCGGATGCGCTCGCCCTTCCATGTCAGTAGGCCGAAATGCGGATCGTCCGGGTTGGCCCGTGCGGTGATGAGTTCTGCGGCGGTTCTCTGGGTGACGGCGTAGAGCAGGAGGTTCTGAACGGTGGCGAAGAACTGCTGGGTACTGCGGTCGCTCTTGTCGTAGTCCGAACTGAGGGCGAAGAGATCGCGAACTTTCTGGTAGAAGCGCTTTTCCGAGGCTCGGATGTCGCGGATGCGCTCCAGCATCTCGTCGAAGTGATCCGGGCGGCCGTCTGGGTTCTTGAGCCGTTCGTCGTCCATGGCGAACCCTTTGAGGAGGTATTCCTTGAGGACGGTGGAGGCCCAGCGGCGGAACTGGACGCCACGGGGCGAGCGCACGCGGTAGCCGACGGCGAGAATGGCGTCGAGATTGTAGAGCGTGAGAGGTCGGCGGACCTCGCGGCTTCCCTCGGTTTGAACTACCGAGGAATCCTCGGTAGTTGCCTCACGGTTCAACTCTTCATCTTCGTAGAGGTTTTTGAGGTGGAGGCCGACGTTGTCTGTACTGACATCGAATAGCTCCGCCATTTCACGCTGGCTGAGCCACACCGTCTCGTTCTCCGCGCGGAGCTGGATCTGGCTCTTGCCGTCTTCGGTGGTGTAGAGGATGAACATCAGGGGGCGGTGGAGTTGCGGATGTGCTTCTTATCGGGCATTTACAAGAATGTTCCTGCGAACAGTATCGAAGCCCCGCTCAATAGCAAGTTTCTTGTGTTGCCGAAGGCTCTACCAGCCTGTCCTCGTGAAACATTGGGAATGTCAAAAAGATCTGCCTGATCCCATTCTGCGACCGCTATAACGCCTGGAAATGCCGTTCAATTTATCGGCAGTTGAAGGAATGCTCAGCAGGCCTGACCCTCTGGAACAGGCTCTGTCCCTCCCACAGCACCTTGCCGGCCTCCGTTGGCCTGCTCCAATCCACCAGTGTCTCCAAGCGCTCGATGTAGCGCCGCCGCCCCGCAGTCGTATCCCGCAGGCTCACGACCTCGAATCCCTTTGCTGTCTCCATCCACCAGATTTGCTTTCGGGGTTTCGATGACCAAGTGGTAGTGGTTACCCATCAAGGCATAGGCGTGAATCCGGATCCCGGTCCGTCCCGCCATCTCGCCATCTCGCCCAGAGTCCGCAGCAACATCCACCTGTCGTCGTCACCCAACACAATGGCCTCCCGCCGGTTCCCCCTGGCCAACACATGATACATTGCACCGGGGAACTCGATTCTCGGGCTTCTGGGCATCGATGAGAGAACCCATGGGGATCAAGAATTGCAAGAATTATCACCTGACCCCTATTTTGTGCATCAATTTCGCCCTGCACATGTTTCGTATAGACGTTGTAGTCCACAAAGTCGCAGCCTTTGACATAGCGTAGGTAATCGCCAACAAGTGTCTCCCCTGGGTTTTCCATGTTATTGTGTATTCATGTAATGGCTAGTTCCTCGCGCTTTGATACTTCTTAAAGTTCTCAGCCTGCTCAAAAATCTCCTTATACACCTCATCGCGATCCACAGGCGGATACCCGTTCTCGGCGAGTAGGATGATGAGGTCCACTTTGAGCTCGGCCTTGATGTCGGCGCGCTGGCTCCAGTCGGTGTATTTGGCCTTGTCGTCGACCACGGTCTTCACTTCCTTGGCGAGCTTGATCAGCTTGTCTTCGGGATAGTCGAAGTCGTACTTGTGGGCGAGCTCTTTTAGAATGTCGTAGAAGGACTTCTCTTCCAGATCGATCCCCATCTCGCCGAAGGATTTCTTCTCCTTCTGCAGCGCGTGGATCAGCTCGATCATCTCCTCAGAGAATCCCTCCAGCACCTCACTGCGCAGCACATCCTTCTCATCGCGCTCGTTGTATTTGTTTACCAGCGCCTGAAACTGCTTGGTGAAGTCCACCCCCTTGATCTTGTTGACCTTTTTGAAGTCCTCGATGGCGCGTTTGAGCAATTGCTGGAGCAGCTTGATCTTTGTGTTGGGCAGTTTGATCTTCTCGAGCTTGGCGAGGTAGTCGTCGCCGAAGATGTCGATCTCCGAGGCGCCGTCTTCGCCGAGCTTGAAGATCTCCTCGATCCCGTCGCTCTGCAGGGCCTCGGAGATCATCTCGCGCACCTTGGCATTCATCTGGGCGCTGTCGGGGGCTTCGCCCTTGGTCAGCTTGGCGACGATGGAGCGCACCGCGAGGTAGAAGTGGATGTGGTCGCGCTCCTGCTGGGTGAAGGCATCGCTGCCGCTGCAGATGTCGTAGGCGGCTTTGAGGCGCTTCACCAGGAACATGACCCGCTTCTCGATCTTCTCGGTGAGCTGCACGAACTCCGCGGCCAGGTTCAGGCAGTGCAGCTGCTCGACGGGCGATCCGCTGAAGTAGGGCTTCGTGTCGAACTGATGGAAAATCCGCGCCAGTAGGTCGAGGTGATCGCGCACCACGATGATGGAGGCCTCGATCTCTTCGATGTTGCCGCTGTCAGCCTTGGAGTAGTGCGCCAGCGCGAGGTTCATCTGCTTCTTGATGCCGA